>ENA-OQEY01000087-OQEY01000087.1-human-gut-metagenome-genome-assembly--contig:-NODE-87-length-86894-cov-8.165267_pt1 | contig 86894 bp, 114 predicted proteins | sample MGYA00242801_ERZ504647 | MGnify/ENA primary metagenome ERZ504647 (study PRJEB26092, sample SAMD00036204) | human gut metagenome | host: Homo sapiens | study: EMG produced TPA metagenomics assembly of... | reverse complement strand
TCGGTATATCAACTGGAGTATTATATAAAATATTACGGTATAATAACATAAAACTAAGGAAATGAAGAAGATTTTAAACGGGCCCACGGTATGGAGGGCTAAATGCCCAGTATGTGATTGCGAATTTGAATATGATACCAGTGAAACTTTTGGGGTTTATAATAAATCTGGGGATTATTTTAGGATAGTACAATGTCCTAATTGTAAAACTAATATAAAGCATTCAGATTCAGTATCTACCATTACAGGAGTGAAAAGAGAAGATACTATGTATACATAAATAATATAAATTTATGGAATTATGGCAACACAGAAAGAGATTGATAATGCAAGTAAGTTAACTGCCCTTACTTATATGGTTGCAGGTTGCTTAGGTTATTCTATCGAAAATTTACTTAAGTATTTAGATGTGGTTAATCTAAGGTTGAGTGGACAAGAAAAAATGTTACTTAACCGATTAAAGACTCAGTTATCTCAAGTACAAACTAATCTTACTACTTTAGAGGGATTGGCTTTTAAAGTAATGGCTACGGATGAGGATGGTAAACTTGCTTATGAAGATGCCACCCATATTTATTGGGCTGCATTTTTAGCATTACTCGATAGAGGTGGTACTGATAACTTATGCGACTTAAGATTAATGGCTTTGGTAGATAAGATAAGCATCTATAAATCTCTTCTTAATTTGCCGGGTATGAAACTCTCTTATCAAATGGCTTTTGCTCAAGTAACTAAAGCAATAAGTAAGGGGGAATTTAGTAAAGAAGACTTTAAAAACCTATTAGAAGTTTATGAAGACGGAACTGAAAAAACTAAAGGTTAAATTTGAAGGTAAATTTATTGAGATTGATATCCAAAAGGAATTATCTATCAATGAGAATATCATTAATTCTCAGCTACGAGAATCTCCTTCTAGTTATTATATTCTTTGTTCTCTTAGAGATAAGTATATAAAGGAAAGAGATTTACTAGCAAGGGAAAAGGATGAAGCCTATTCCAATGCTTGGATATATTATAAGGATGCCAATGAAAGGTGGAATAACGAATATGTTTCTCATAAGGCAAATCTTAACAAGAAGTATTCTTCCATTTATGAGAGATACTTAAAAGCTGTAGAAAAAGCAAATAAGTTCATAGCTATATGTAAAGCTTATGAGAGTCGGGAGAATATATTAAGAACTATTAATGCGAATCTAAGAAAGGGTTAACCCATTGAACTATAAATAATTACTAACTTTTAAAAACAGTATTAGAATATGAATTATTCAATGACATTTATCTCACCTCTTGTGGCTGAGAAATTTAATCAAGAATTACCTGGATGCCCTACAGAAAACCGGGTACTTATTTTATCTCCAAAGGAGGTAAACCAAACTAAATCGGGTTTGATTATCCCTGAACAAGTAAAAGAGGGAGTTCCTCGTAAAGGAGTCGTAGTAAAGAGTGGGGAGATTACAGAAGAATATAAAACCTATCGGGAATTGGTGGGCATAGGTAGGATAGTTACCTATGGTTTGTATGCGGGTAAAGAACTTGAATTCGAAACAGATAAATTATCTCCTGCTCTTCAAAAGATCTTAGAGAAAAACGTTCTTACCGTATTGAGTATGAATGAGGTAGTCTATTCAGAACCGAACAATCAAAATTAATCATTATGATAAAAGATAAGAAGAAAAAGAAAGTTTCATCAGAGGGACTTTCTACAAAAGAAAAGATGCTAGCTAGAAAGAAACAGCTAGAATCTAAGGGAAATGGTAGTGGGTTAGTATACCCAAAAGAAGGAACCCTGAGAATGAGAATTAAGTCTCCTGGTGATGACCAAGAATTGGGTATCGAAATTATTCAATTCTACCTGGGAGGCAATTTGGGAGGAGTTATATCTCCGGCTACTTTTGATGAACCTTGCCCATTTATGGAGAAGTATCAAGAATTGAAAAACTCTAAGGATGAAGACGACAAGGAACTTGCCAAGAATCTGGTACCAAGAAGAAGATATGTAATAGGAGGTATAGTTTATTCCGATGAAAAGGGTAGCAAAGTTGATTATGAAGGTAAGGATAAGGGAGTTTTAGTTCCCCGTTCAGTATATCAGGATATTATTGACCTTTACCTTGATGAAGATGAGGCGGGTGATATGACAGACCCAAAAACCGGCTATGATATTAAAGTAATCCGTTCAGGGTCTGGTAAATTAGATACTACTTATTCTGCTCGTGCTTGCAAGCCAACTAAGTTGGACAAGAAATACCAAGGTACAATTGACCTTGAGGGTATAGTTCGTTCTCAAATCAAATCCTATGATGAGTTGGAAGATTTACTTTCACAGTATCTAAATGAGGATCATGGAGATGATGATGAGGACGATAAGCCAAAAAAGAAAAAGAAAAAGGGAGTTCACAAAGACCATTACATGGAAGACGATGAACCCAAGAAAAAGAAAAGAAAATACAAATCAGATATTTTTTAAGGGTTAGTAATAATATGGTTTCATTCGAAGGTGATAATTAGATTCGTTCGGTTATCACCTTCTTTAGTTTAAATACATTACATTATGGCAAAGAAATCGAAAGTGGGTTTAAAGGTACCAACAAAAAATGAGATATTAAAGAAATATGGTGGTATGATGAGATTGGCTTCAGAAACTGTAGAATCAAATCTATGGTTGCCATCAACCTTCTTTGCTCTCAACTATACCTTTGGTGGTGGTATACCATTCGGTAAAATTTTAGAAGTAGCTGGAGAAGAATCATCTGGTAAATCTCTTATTGCCTATAACTTTGCATATACTTGTCAACAACTCGGAGGACATGTCATATGGGTAGATGCCGAACAATCTTGGATGAACTCTTGGGCAGAAATTAATGGAGTAGACCCAGAAAGAGTTACAGTATTAAATGATACTCGTATAGAATATATTTCTGATGCTGTAGCAGACTTAGCAATCTATCTTCGTTCTCAATTAACTAATAATGAACCGATTCTCTTAGTGATAGATTCTATTGCTGCTATGGATTGTGCAGATAACATAGATTCTAAAATGGTAGAGGGTAAGGCTGAAATGGGAGGTAGAGCAAAAGCTCTTTACAAATACTTCCGTATCAGAAGTGAACTATTCTATAGATTAGGAGTTACACAGATTTACATTAACCAATTAAGAACTGCTTTAAATGTCGGATTCGGAAAAGATAACACAACTACTACAGGAGGTGCAGCACTTAAGTTCTACGCTTCAATCAGAGCTGCCTTTTACTCAGGCAGGTCTATCACTGTTAAACAGAAAGGTAAAGAACGGAAAGCTGGTAAATTGGTCACAATCCGACTTATTAAAAATAAGGTTGCTCCTCCAAGACCTACAATCAGTAAGTGCCCGGTTTACTTCAATCCTAAGTTCCATGAAGTAGGTTTTGATAGATGCTATGCTCTTGAGGATGTATTGGTAGAAAATGATATCATAGAAAAATCTTCAGGTGGAGTATATAAGTTCAAAGGAAAAACTCTTGCAAGAGGGGAAGAGAAATTCCAAAAGCTTTTGGAAGAGGATGATGAACTTCGTCGTAAATTATTAAAGAAGGCCGAGATAAATACTATCGGTACAACTAGAAAGAAGATAGTAGCATTGACTACTAATTTATATCCAGTAGATGGGGTAGAATATGAATCATTTAACGAATCGGAAGACGAAGAGGAGGTAGAAGATGAATAAAAAGGAGGTAGAGGGTATAGAGAAAGTAATTAAAGAATACCTTAAAAAGAATTTGAGAATTGAACCAAGAGTTAGATACTTAGATGCTTATAGTTCTGCTGAGAATTATCTTGATATCTATCTTGGTGACGAAAAGATTCAAGAAGTTTCACTTTATGAATTCGATTTTAGAGTATGAGTAAGAAAACAATATTATTGATTGATGGAGAAAATATCCTCCATCAATCCTTCCATAAGTTCGAAAAACTTAAATCTACTGATGGAAAACCCAGTGGGGCAATATTTGGATTTTTTAAATCCCTGCATATGTATCTTACGAGGTTTGAACCAGATGGGGTTTATATTTCATTCGATAATGGTCATTCACCAGTAAGGACGAAGTTATTGCCCAATTACAAGGGGCATCGAAAAAATATATCAATAGATTATGAGTCATTGCAAAAGCAAAAGGCAATCATAATGAAAATGCTGGGTATGCTAAGAATTAATTATATCTTCGATAAAAAGGAATCTACAGTATATGAAGGAGATGACTTCTTAGCATATCTTGCAATTAAAAAATTCCAATCCGAGAAAATGATACTTATATCATCGGATAAAGACTTTAATCAGTTGCTATCAAATAACCTGAGGATATATAATCCCAGAAAAGATGAGATGATAAGGATGGATAATTGCAAAGAATTATTCGGATATCATTCTCATGAGACAGTAGAATATTTAGCAATGGTTGGAGATACTTCCGATGATATATCTGGGTTTCCTGGTATAGGTCCAGTAAAGGCAAGGAAAATACTCGATGAAGGTAGGATTGAGAAATTCATTGCTCAGAGTAAGAACAAAGAATATCTTCAAATATGGAGAAGAAATGAGCAATTGATTGACCTCTTCTGGTTTGTAAGACATAACCCATTAGAGAAATTACCACTTAAGTCAAAAAAGAAGTTTAAGTATGAGAAATTCAAAGAGCTTTGTATCGAATACTCTTTAGCATCCTTCTTGACAAATGAATTTATAAAACCCTTTAAAGAATTACATCATGAGTAAACGTATAATGTTTGTAGGTCCCTCAGGTATAGGGAAAACTACTTTAGCTAAGTATGTAGCTAAGAGAGAAGATCTACCTTTTATTTCTGGTAGTATGTCAGATTTATTACCTGCTACTGAAGGGGTATCACATAATGAAATATTATCCCTCGGTTCGGAGGCAATGTATAAAGCAGATTTTCAACTTCTGAACAAAAGGAATAGGTTATTCAAGGATAGAGAATACTTCGTAACTGATAGGAGTTATGCAGATTTGGCTGCTTATTTTTGGTATAAGCAATCAAGAACTTTACCAGAATGTGAAATGGAACATTTTTTCTGTCAATGTAAGACTTTAATGGAAGATCAATGTGATGTAGCAATCTTCTTACCATTAAATCTAGATACTTATAAGCATTGGTCAATGGAAGATAATGGTAAGAGAATACTTAACAGATTCTTCCAAGTTCAGATATCATCTCTTATGGGGGAATTGCTTGCAAATTGGGAAATACCCACTATTTGTATATCTGAGCTCGATTTAGGTATGAGAACGGAACAAATCAATTACCATTTAGATAGGATATGGGGAAAGAAGTAATAGCAATAGCCTTTTCAGATTTGCATATTAATCTCTGGGCTAAGTTCAATGAGAATAATCACAGGACCCTGAATAGTTTCAGGGTTTTGTCGATTATACAAAAACAATGTAGGAAGTATAATTGCCCAGCTTTATTCTGTGGGGACTTATTTCATAAGCCCGAGAATATGGACCAAGAACTTGATGAGATATGCTATAAAGAATTTAATAAGTACAATGATTATGACCCTCTATGGGTATACGCTATTTCAGGGAATCATGACATCAAGAAGGTAAGTAAAGCTGGTACACCTCCCTATAGCTGGCTTTATAGAGTAGAAAGGTATGGGATTTATATATTAGATTATGGGTCTGCTATCTTATCTTCTAATCATAAGGATATAAAAGTATATGGTGTACCTTATATTGATAATAATGTCGGTCTAAGTGAATATTTAAAGAATATTGAATTAGATAAAAGTCTTAAGAATATACTTTTACTACACACGGATTATCCAGGAGCAAAGGACACCGATGGTAGGGAAATAGATTCTGTAGAGAATCTTAATGTTAACCTTCTCAATAAGTTCGATTTAGTATTATGTGGACATATTCATAAACCTCAAAGACTTTCGAAAAAGGTCTATATGATTGGGGCAACTAACCATCAAAGAAGAACCGATAGAGATTGCGAATTGGGTTATTGGAAAATATATGAGGACCTATCAATGAAGTTCACCCCTTTAAGGGAATTCCCGAAATTCATTGATGTAGAATCTGAGGAAGATATTAAAGATGATGGCAATTATTATACTGTGATTCCCAAGAAAACTAGTACTCCCGTTAATAACAAACATAAGATTACTAAGCAACTTTCTAAGAAGTCACTAGCAAAGAGGTACTTAAAAGAGAAAGGTATCAATGATAAGGTTAAATCGAACCTATTAATAGAAACACTTAAAAAGGTAGAGTCATGCTAAGTTTTATGAATATGGATGTAGTGGGTTTTTGTTCAATAGAAACCCTGCATCTACAACTAAATCCAACTTGTACCATCCTTATCAAGGCACCAAATGGGAAAGGGAAATCAACTATTCTATCGGCATTAGTATGGGCAATATATGGGAAAAATCTAAAGGGTGTATCTGATGTAAATACCTGGAAGGAAGTAAGACCCAAAGATTACAAGGGGACTATGGTCCAGGTATTCTTCCAAAAAGATACCCATACTTATAAGATTGTCCGATGTCAAAAATATGAAGAAGTACTTGAGGATGGGGCAAAGGGCAAAGACCGATTAGTATTCATCAAAGATGGTGATATAATTGACATCAAAGGTAAGGGTAAGATACAAGATTCCATAAACCGAGAGATAGGTTTATCATATACTCTGTTTATGAATTCTATAATGTTTGGTCAGGGTATCAAACGATTAATACAAGAATCTAATTCTGATAAGAAAAAGATATTCGAAGAAGTATTTGATTTAGAATTCTTAAACCTTGCCAAAGGCATTGCATTACAAGATAAAAACAACATAGTGGCCCAGATAAATGAGGTAGAGCATCAATCTCAATTATTAAAGAAAGAACTAGAGGCAAACAGGGAGGCTTACTTCGACTTAAGAGATAGAGAGAAGTCTTTTAAGAAGAAGAACAGAGAAGAAAGGAAATCCTTGAAGCAAGATAGAGAGAAGCTAACTGAGTTACTGATACAAAAACAGAAACAAATTAAAGATGAGGTAGATGCTTCTATAAAGATTAAGATTAAAAATCAGAACCAATTAATCTCTGATATCAGGGGTAAATTGAATAATGCTAAGAAGATATCCAATGTATCTCTCAAAGAGGTCATTAAGGAATTAGTAATACAGTTAGAAGGAGGTAACTACAAACGTGCATTACGAGATGCTAAATCAATATATAATGCGTTCTCTGATATTGAAAAATATGAGAAGAAATACTCAAAAGCCCAAGATAGGTTGGAAGAATTAGAGAACGTGGATGAACGATATAAGAAATTGAAATCCGATTGTGATGATATTGCTGATGACCTTGCTTCTATTGACGAAGATTTGGCCAAGCTCAAACAGGAAAAGCTTAAGGTCATGTCTCCCAAGTATAAACAGAAGCTTAAAGAGATTAGGAAAAACTTACGGAAAGTTGATGAGGATTTTCATAACAAAGAATTAGAGTTAGAGAATTATAATTGGTTAATTAATGACCCTCTTGGTAATAATGGGATTAAGGCCTATCTCTTCGATTCATCTCTTGAATTCCTTAATAGAACTCTGGACAAGTATTCAGAGGTACTTGGGTTTAGAATAGAGTTCAATATAGACCTGGGAACTGCAAGAAAAGATTTTGTTACTCTAATAGAAAGGGATGGGATGATTATGGATTATGATGAACTTTCGGGAGGTGAAAAACAATTATGTAATGTAGCAATGGCTTTTGCCATGAATGAATCTCTCACAGCATCTAAAGGTATTAATATTGCATTCCTTGATGAGGTATTCGAATCTTTAAGTTCAGATAACGTAGAAGTAGTTACATCATTGATACGTCACATATTCAAAGAGAAAACTTTATTCTTGATAACCCACTTGGATTCACTTCCTCTCGGTAATACCAAAATCCTGCAAGTGGAAAAGACCCAAGGCCTGAGTAAGTACCAATTACTATAATGGTATATAAAATACAATACACCATTATATCATGAACTCTAAGAATAAAGGAAATCGATTCGAAAGAAAGATAGGAGCTTGGTTTACGAAATGGACCGGGTACAAATTTGAAAGAAACAGAGCCGGGAGTGGAGCTTGGCATTCAAACAAGGACTCCACTTCTGATTTAACCTGTACTGATGAAAGGCATGCTCATAGATGTAAGATATCTATTGAATGCAAGAATTATAAAGAGATTAAATTTGAACATCTACTCTTAGGTAATAAGGGATGCGATATATTGAAATTTTGGGAACAAGCTTCTAAGGATGCAAAAAGAGCAAATAAAGTTCCCATACTCTGTATGAGATATAATTCAATGCCCTCAGAAGAATTTTTCTTTGTAGTTGGAAAGGGTCTATCTTCCGTATTCTATAAACCACTATTCGATAAAGCCAATATTATGGTAATCGATGTACCAAAGATAGATGAGATTCTTTATGTATTCATGGCTAGTGATATACTGAAGAATGTAAACTATAAGTTAGTACATAAACAAGCTAAGTTAATTCTTAAAAATCGGTAACCCATGAAGAAGCATACCTCATACTCATATTGTATATTTTACCTTGAAAGGAAGTACTGTGATAAAATTAATAAAGAACTTAAAGAAAAGGGGTATGACCAAATCAAGGCAATTATTCCTATGGTAAACGTATTAAGAAAAACCACAAAGGGTAAGATGATATTTGAAGAAGTACCAGTATTATTCAATTATGGTTTTATGAGAATGCCAACTAAATTAGCATTCTCAAGGCCTTTTCTTAATAAGTTACGTAGGAATATATCTGGTATCAGAACTTGGTTACGTAATACTGAGACAATGCACCCAAGAAAGAAAAAGGTAAGAATTGACAATGCTGAAGACTTTGATGATTTTTCTTTAGTGGCTACTTGTAGTAGAAAAGAAGTAAGGCGATTTAAACGTATTGCTAGAGAGAACAAGAAGTTTTCGGTAGATGATTTAGTCAATGTAAAACCGGGAGATTACTTAGTATTACGAGGTTATCCCTATGAGGGAGTAGATGCTACAGTATTAGAGGTTGACCATCTTTGTAAAAGAGTAAAAGTCCTTATATACCCAGAAATGGGAAGGATGGAAGTATGGTTACCCTTTGACAACGTTATCTATAGTGTATATTTAAACCATGACCCAGATAAGCTTTATGCTAATTCTGGTGAATATGACCCCAATCAGATAACCCATGAAGCAATTGATAGTATAATGAGATATAGAAGAATTTAATGTTATGAACGAAGCTCAACAAAAAGCCTGGAGTTGTTTAATTGATAAAGAACAACAGTCATTATTCCTTCAATTATCCGAAAGTAAATCTTCATGGGAAGCTGGTGAAATTTTAAAGTTATCTCATTACAAGTATCTTGAAATCCGAGAACGGTCAGAAAAATTCTTTAGGCTATTCTCGGATTTTTTTGAGAAACACACTTCTATCTTTCGACCAGATTGTCCCTGTGAGAGAAACTTCCAAGATTATATGGAGGGATGTTTAGAGAAAAGATTAAAGAGAAAAGATGCCAGTATATATACTGGGGACTCTACTCAATTACTCCCAAAAGTAAACTCTAAGAATATAGAGAGGAATATGAGGAGGTTAAAAGAGTCTGACGATGAATGGGATATGGATACTCTAAGATTAATTCTTGAATTTGATAGGTGGAATAATTTTAGAATACTACCCAGGATGCTACAACAGCCTTCTGCATTTAAAAGGAGGTCGAATAAAAAGGATAAGATATACATCAAATATCTCCTTAATAGAATACCCGACTGGATGCACACTAAACTTAAAGAGAGGTTTAGATATAAAGTGAAACCAGGTAAAAAGAAATATTGGGTAGCTCTAATATCTGAGGACTTATATACTGATGGTTATCTACTATTACCTGTGAGGCCACTAGAAGAAGTAGTCAGTGAGTTTAGTAGATTTTATATGTATGTATTTGAAACTAAAGATGATGCTGATACTTTTGGTTTCATGGTATCTAAGTTTATGATTAAAACTGGTACAGTAAAGCTCGGGCAAAAATTCTGGCCAGAGTACAGATGCTGTGTGGAAAGAGCAGTAAACTATAATCAAGTGAACAACATAGAATTCAATATAAAGAAATTAGACATGGCATATAATATCCATACACACAGAAAACCGAAGAAACCTAAATCTACTGCCGTAGAACGGGCAAAAACCTCGGATTTTTATAAAAAGAAATAGAAATATAGTATATAATTCAAATATTATATTTATATTTGCAAGTGAATTAATGAATACTTTAAAATATTAAATATATGGCAAAAAAGAGTAGAAAAGACCTGAAAGCTCCCTCCAAAGAGAAATCGAATTTCCTTGGTGCATCAGGGAGAAACATGACTTACAAGGATCTAAAGAGAAAGGCTATCATACTTGGTATGCCTTTTCCTGATGCTTGCTCTGCTGGAGTATTTGATCTACTTCATTTTATAAATGTTTCAGAAGAAAAACCAGACAGATCCTTAATAGATAAATATGATGATTGGATGGATAAGCAATTAGAGAATATTGGTTATTCAAAGGATGACCCACTAAGAAATTCTCGATTAAGGCTTGGGTTTCTCGGAGAAGAAGGGGAAAATGGGCAAAGAAGAACAAAACGGGTACCAGGGATAAAAAAACCTCGGGAAAAGAAACCTCCAAGAGAAAGGGATGAATTTAATCTTATCAAGGGTACTAAAAAATCCTATGTATTCGAATTGACTGCAAAGGGGTTTGAACTTGATAGGATTATTCGGAGAATGAAAAAGAAATTCCCTGAGGCAAATGAGAAATCGATTAACCTTTGGTATAGAATGGCAAAAAGGAATATCAATGGTAAAACTAAGGGAGGGGAATAACGAACCGATACGACCAGATAGGTATTATATTTGGACTTGGAGACCAGATACCACCAACAAGTATATAACTGAAAAAAGTCTATATAGGAAACACTTAACTGGTATCCCCTATTTCACTAGACATCACGTAAAAGTTACTTTAGTTTATCTTTATGGAGTTGATGTTCTTCAATATATCCATATAATATCTGGAAGGAAACTAATAAGGCATGGTATTAAAGAATTATCCGATATGAACGGTACCCGATATAAATGGGGATATACTAAATTTTGGTACAAGGGTAAATTTGTACAAGCGAAGAAATTCATAATACCCGATGAATATCATATTGATAAACACCGACGAAGAAGATTTATGGTTCAAATGCACCGAGTCTTTAAGTCTAAAGGAAAAAAGGCATTCGATGAAAGATACTCAATTAAACTCTATGGACAACGGCAGGGCATATCTACCGAGCATCTCCACGCTAAGAGATTACAGGTCCGTCTTGCTATCTTACAGGATTTACAACAAGCTTCCTCCAGAGGAAAGACATAGGTTCAATATATTTTTCTTGCAGTACCCTCCATTGGTAAGCTCATTAGCTTTATATTTGAGAAAGAAAATGAATATCCCAATACAGAAGGTACTATTTATCAAAGCACAAAGAGATATGATTGATATATTTGATGAGGCATCCCTTAAATTTATTGGGTATCTGCCAAAAGAAAGGTTTATCAAGAAGTCTCTTTTATTTCAAGGGTTTACATCATTAGAGAGTATTAAACTTAGAAGTTCTTATGCTTATATAATGACCAACAGGTTGATAGAAAATAAGATATGGGTATACCCAATTCGATTATCAGATAACTATAAAACAATGAAAAAGGGAAAATATCTATCCTATACCGAAGTATTCGGAAAGGTTGGTATTCCTGGAATAACCAAAATTAGATATAGCAATGAACGATAAACTATCAAAGGTGGGTTTAGTAACCCATGGACCTATTAATCCTTTCATAGGTAAGATATTTAAAAAGGTAACTTATGATAAATACCATAAGGAGATTAAATCCGAAGTGGTAACTATAGAATCTCAAATAGAATTGAAAACAACTCTAGATGAGATTAAACAATTTAACAGTGATAACGAAAATCCCGGAAACGGTAATTATCAGAAACTTATAACAGAGTGATATATTTATTAATTTATTAACCAACTTAAACATTACGAAAATGGCTAAGAAGAAAAAAGAAGTGGAACTGAAAGAAGTTTCCAGAACAGAAATCAATGGTGCAATCATCATTAAGTACGAAGACGGTTCAGTAAAGATTATCCCTGCTCCTATCATGCTTTCTGCCGAAGAAGCCGAAGACCTTTTCGGTTCTGAATCTGATGACGAGGAAGAAGAAGAGGAAGAATCAGAAGATGATGATGATGATGATTCCGAAGAGGAAGAAGAAGAGGAAGAATCAGAAGATGATGATGATGATGATGATGATGATGATGATTCCGAAGAGGAAGAAGAAGAGGAAGAACTGACCGGTGAAGAACTTGCCGAAATGGACTTCGAAGAACTTGAGGATGTCTGCGACGACAAAGATCTTGAAACTGACCCAGACGATTACGATGAAGACGACATCGAAAAACTTCGTAAGGCAATTGCCAAGGAATTGGGTCTCAAACTTCCGGCAAAGAAAGAAGCCAAGGGAAAGGGCAAAAAAGGAAAAAAGTAAGAGACTATGAGGGAAGGAAATATTACTGGGAAGGAGACGACCCAAGGGATGACCTTCCCTTTTAAAAACTATTTAGTAACATAACATTAAAAATTAAAAGAAATGGCAACAAAGAAAGCTGACACCAAGAAAAAAGGTGACGAAAAGAAAGACGCTGAAAAGGAAGCAAAACGTAAAGCTCGTCAAGAGGCTCTGAAAAACAGACCTGCTGAACAACGTCCTAACAGTAAGCAAATTGACATCATTGCAATCAACGACAAATCCAAGGTAATGAACTTTGGTTATGCCGTAAAGAACAAGGAGGGCTATCAGGGAGTAGTAGTTACTTCAGTTTTGGTTATTGAGGGTAAACCGGTATCTACTTCGGTTGCTTTCGTTCCGGGCAATCTTACTGTAAAATCAAAGAAGGGACATGGAGTTATTTGTTCTCCGAAAAACAAGAAGGACAAAAACGAAGAGTCCGAAACAGAAGATTAATTTTTGGCACATCCTAAAAAATCTATCTGCTAAATCAAGTTTAATCTCATAATAAAGAAAAGGTAAACAACCCTACACACTTAGGACGTTGTTCATCGTAAAGCTCATTGCCTGTGAGGGTAGTGGGCTTTAATTTTATTACCCATGGATAAAGAGAAATTAGCAATTCGAAAGAATATTCGAATACTTGCATTAGATAATTTAATAAATACTTATACTGATGCACTAGACGATAAAGAATTAAACCTGGGATCAGATGAAAGGGAACTTGCAATCAATATCATAAACGAGGCAAAGGAAATGCTATCAGAGGAAACCCAGGAGGTATCTAACTCAATAATTCAAAGACCCCAATGGAAAAAGACCTAAGATTATTAATCGGAAGCATTAATCAAACTCTAAAAGAATTAGATTATGTTACATACCTTAGAAGGGTAGCTCTTAGTAAAGGGAAGAAAGGTGAATACCAATCCCATAGATTAAAGAGTGGGTATTTAAAGAGAAAACTTTGTTCTTTAAAGAAGGACTTGAGCAAAAAGCTTCATGGGACCTATATCGTAGCGAGATTTATTCTTACAAGGGGACAACAAAAAGAAACTTTTGAACAAACCTTCACTGATCTGTCTTATAGGGAGGTAGAAGATATACTTCAACTCGAGGCAGTTTTAAAACAATGCAGTTTAGAAATCCTAGAAATTAAAGAAATCCCAACCCAAATTAGGAAGGTATAACTATGGTATTATGTAAATCGGAAATTCAATTATTCACCAAATATAAAGAAAATGGCTAAGAAAGACAAGAAGAGCAAACCGGAATCTAAGACTCCGGAACTCACCAAGGCAAAGAAAGCTTTAGATGCTTACCTTAAAGAGAACAAGTTGGACCCGACTAAGGATTGGACCAAGGACAAGAAACATGGTAAAAAGGTTACCGAACTTGTAAATAAGCTCAACAAAGAACGGGACAAGGTAGCTGCTGCTTACCCAGAAGGTGACAAGGAGAATACCAAGAAATTGGTAAAACTCAGTAAAGAAAAAGGCAAGAAAGAGGAATCTGAAACCAAAGAGAAGAAGGAAAAGAAATCTGCCGGTAAAACTGCTACTAAATACGATTACCCTCTTATTGATGGTAGAGAAATGACTTCTGCCGAAAAGAAGAAATATCGTATGGAGCAAAGAAAGCTTGCCTCAGGTAAGGCTCCCAAGGAATCGAAGGAAACCAAAGAGAAAAAGGAGAAGAAGGTAAAAGAAAAACCAGCTTCGGAAAAGAAAGAAAAGAAGGCCAAAGATAAAAAGAAGAAAAAGGCCGTAAAAGAAGAGGATTAATCCCTTTTATATAAGTATTCGTTAATAATGAAAAAAGGCCTGGCAATATTATTTTGTTCAGGCCTTTTTATTTACTCACAATTAGGTATATGGAACAAGAAGTATATAAACCAAAACTAAGAGTCACTACACTATCAGAGAATGGCACTCCCTTATCTGATAGGCTAGTAGATGCTTATACTGAGATGAACTCGGGTCCAAAGGTACAGCATAAGGGTCCCGTAAGAGTAGAAGTAACTCTCACAAATAAACAAGATATAGATAACTTTAAAGAATACTTAGATAGGCTAACTGGAGTATTACCCGCTAAGGCACCAACTGCTGGTAGAGGAAGACCTGCAGGGACTACAATTAAAAATCTTGAATCACCAAGGGAGGATATTCTTGCAGATGTAGAGAAAATGGTTGAAGAAGGTAAAAGCCAACAGGAGATTATTAAATACCTAAGAGAATTAGGGTTTATATTTATCCTTACAGAGGACTTTCTTTATCACTTTCCCGGATTTGAATTCGATAAAAAGGATGTTGGAGAAGCAACCGACAATAAGCAATATCCCAATTCATTCTCCTGGATGGCAAGATGTATCAAACGGGCCAAAGACCCCAAAGCAGATAAATTCGATCCAATGGTTATCTTCGGGTTTAGCATCCTTGGTGGACCATCGAAGAAAATTGTTCCGTATCTTTATAAAGAAAGGAAGAAACCATTAAGGGCTCAAGTTGGTAAGAATGTCATCTCTTTCTCTCAGGCAGAATTCACTAAACTTCCTAAATATATGAGAGAAGACGAACGTATTAAGTTCTCTACAGAGCAAAGACAATTACTTCTCAATCCAGAGAAAAAGCCATCTAAATTCTTTATGCGATGGGTAGATGATGCTATATTCCCTGACTCAATCAAGGAAAAGATCGAGGAAATCAAGAACCGCTAACACTTACCTCAGTATTTATTGAAAAGATATTTTATATAAAATAATTTTAGTATATTTGCATAAAGAAAAATTTAATTATGGACAAAGAAACAAAAGACATTGTAAAACTCATCGCTGGTATCCAAATCGAATCACTAAACTCTTTGAAGGAGGATATTTCTAATGGGAATAATATTGCCCAAGACCTAATAAAGAAACTTCTTCAAATTGACAATGACGAGATTATAATGGCATTAGATGAATATATCGAATTATATACAGAGATTGAGAATACTCCTCAACTGATAAATATGCTAAGCGAATATCAGGTGTTAGTATGCTCACACATATTATTCAGAATGGAAGATGAATGGGTACATAACAATTCCCAGGGAGTACTTGGTACTTGGGCAATTTTCCAGAAAGCCAATCTCAAATTTCACCCAGAACTAATACTTTTAAAATTTTAAATACATAGACATGGAAAAGAACGAATACTTAGAATCAGTAGAAATGAACACGGGAGTTGAAATGATTCCTTGCGAATCCTCTAATATTGAGGGATATGGGTATGACTCAAAGAAACAACAACTTTGGGTTGCTTTTAAAAATAACCGAGTATATCGATATGATAAGGTGCCACATGAAATCTGCGATGGTTTACACCTTGCAGAATCAAAGGGCAAATTCCTATCAAAGAATATCAAGAATAAGTTTAAAACTACGGGTTATGAACTCCAAAACTAAATTCATATTGGGTCTGGTTGCCTTAGGAGCAATGGTTTACTTCATTGGGGAAAATAAAAAACCTCAAAGGGGAGTGAGCATTGCTCCTTCTCGTTTTGAAAGTCCCTTGACCAGGTTACATTATCTTTCAGATAGTTTAGGAATTAAACCCAAAGAAGAGAAAGAGAAAAAGAATCAATGGTATAAATATAGGGTAGAGATAGAAACGATTCCAGAAAATCAAATCTATAAGATTGAGAAATCTGGATACCAGCAATATGAAGTTTCTAGATTGGGTGAAACTTATTCTTATGTAACCTACGAATTTATATCAGATAGGATAATGACTACCGAAGAAGCTTATGATTTTGTAAAAAGGCATCCAGAAAAATGTACCCGAGTACCAAACACTACTAAGAAAAACATTTACGATGGGTATAATGAAGAATATGAGGATTACATCAATGATCCAGAAGATGAAATCAATTATCCTCCAGAAATCTTCGACTTCCTAGCCGATTAACCCGAGCAAATAGAAAAATAATATAGAAATATTTTTGTATTAAATATATTGTTCTTATATTTGCAAAGAGAAAAGAAATAAACTTTATTTTATTAACAATTTTAATATAGACGTTATGAAAAAGAATGAAACTAAGGTTACTAACCTCGTTGCAACTAAGGTTGCTGAACAACTTGAAGGAATTAAAAATTCTAAGACTACTAAGGCTTCTGCTCCTAAGGCCAAAAAGACTAAAAAGGAATTGGTAAAAGATGCTCAAGAAGCTGCCACTAAGTTTGCCAATGCTAAATTGGTAGAACTCTCTCCAAAAACCAAAACTTCCAAAAAAGAACAGGTTGTCAAGGAAGTAAAGGAACAACAAAAACCCTCTATCATCGAACAGGTAATCTCCAATCGAGAAGTTAAATACGTATATCCGGAGGATGTAGTTGATACTCTTGCTCGGAAGAAATGGAGACAACAAACCAGAAACGAACTTCATCGATTGGAACTTGCAATGGCTCGTATCAAGGACACCAATTCCAAAGAATTTAAGGCTGCTGCTAAAGCCTATGAGGACTTTAAGAAAAAGGTTCTCAAACCAGAACAAGTTGCATAACCCTTTATATTAACCCAGTGCCCGGAATAAATTACCCGGGCACTCTAATTCATACAAAATGGATTACACTATCTTCTCTGATAAGGAGATGCTAAAACAGGATAAAGAGTTAGTCGAATTACATAAACGATGTTGTAAATCTTGGCTAATTCAGCATTCACTTAAGCATTCTAAGATTAAGAAATTCTTTATAGTTTACGATTGGTATATCAATCCCAATAACGTAAGGAATTTCTTTTTTAGGCCTATACACATCTTTATTCAAGCATTGCTTTTAGGTCAACTCGATAATATATCCGATTACATCAACAATAACAAAAATGGAAAACGCAAAAAGAAACGAACCAGAAAAGTATAATGTGCTTTACCTCAAAGGTAAGTATCAGTACAAATCCAAATATCCCCAGATTGATGCTAAATACAAAATTGTTTATGCAGGTCCAGTAGAACCAATGGCACCAATCTGGGATAATATTTCGGATATACTTCGGAAGTCAGAAAGAATTTGTACTGAATCTCGTAGAGAATTAAAGAAGTTAGAAGAACGTTCACAGAACCAATTCTACTTCAAGAAGAATGGTATCACTCACATAATTATATACAAATGTTTGGGACAATAGTAAAAGACCTATATATAGGTAAATCGAAACTGATAATAAAATGTAATCAAAGAGAATTACCACAAACCACCTTAGTAATGGATGTATTACAACCTACAGGTTTTACTGGTAATATGCCAGATTATGGTACCTATGGTAATTTACTCACTACGGGTGAATTTGAAATAACCCCTATGATGCCTAAGCATAGGCTTTATGTTACGGGCATACCCAAAGGGGCAATCCTTGATAATTTTCGGATTAGAAGGGTTTATTGGTCCTCATACTATGAGGACGATATAAGGGGATATTTATTTCAGATAACCGATGAACATCCCAAGTTAATAATCACAAAGTAAAGTTATATGGAAGCAATAGATTATGTCAAGTTATTTAAACTCGACCAAGAGAATTATGATTTCAAAAGGGAAGAGTTTATATCCGAATTAGGTAAAGATTTTCTAGATTATTGCCAAACTACTACTATAGGTATAAATCCAAAGCATGGGTATATCTATTACTATCGGTTTAAGGAAATAATAAAGAATTTCGAAACTAAATTCTGGGCAATCTCGAAACTTAAGGTAGGGGAACCCTTTACTCAGAAATTATGGAATGCCTTTTTCGCTACTCAGGTAGTACCTTTGAGGAAAAAATTATTCCCTGAGGTACAAAAGTTAATTGAAGAACAGAAAGGGATTATCCAAAATGACCCAAGGCCTGGCAATCCTTACCGTAGTAAACAAGACAAAAAACCCTCGAATCCTAAAAAGGTAAAATATGGCAAAGGAAATCCTAGACCTTCATGGCAATAAATTTAAGGTAAGGGATTATAAACTTTGCCTTAAAATCCCAACAACGGGGAAAGGTAATTTGATATTCACCAGGGACTTAATCTCTGGTGAACCTTTTAATTTATCAGTGAATAAGAAAAAGTATAGGGGATATTTCTATAACCTATCTTTGAATTTGTATGTAAGATATGATTTAGAGTATAGAGGTTATGATGAAAGTTCCGATATCCGAAAATCTCATTTGTATGTCAGAAAAAGAAAGTAAGATAGTAAGGTTCCCAAGACCCATGGGAACTACAGCTATGGCATTAGAATATCAAAAGAATCCTGATGATAGTCTTTTGATAAAAATACATAATTACATTATCAATCAATGGCTGATGGGTAATGGTGTATTATGTGGTATTACCTATGATATTAATACCTTCTCATACCGTATGGGTATAGATATTAATTACATACGTGTATTTATGAGGGATAGGCTATTAAGCTCTAGAATATGGGATAAAGATAAGGCAGAAGATTTATTGCAAGCTTTAATGGGAGAACAACTAGCATGGGCCTTGGAAGATCGTATGGAGATAGCCCATCAGGTTAACATCTTGAGAGAGTCTCAGGGTGGAAAATATGTACCTTTCATATCTTCTGAATTAGGAAAAGCACTTAAATTAAAACTTGAATCTTCTACTTCACTTCAATCAATTGTACGTAATCTTACTGGAGGGAGCACTACTAATATATTTGCTCAATTTAATCAACAGAACAATGTGACTCAGCAAAATGCTATCACAGTTGAAGAAGCCCGTCAAATTGTATTGGAATCCCAAAGGGTAATGGATAAAACCGAAGAAGCTAAACTGTTAGAGTCAAGATATGACCTCAGTAGTTTACCAGAAGTTGTTGCTACTAAACAAGAGGGAGTAGATACTAGTAAAGAGGGTCTTAATTTGAACAAAGCTGAGTTAATGCAAATTACGGATGATTATAAGGGAGCAATGTCTTCATTCTCAAAAGAACATCATGAATTGAGGAGAGAGATAGAAATGAATATAGACCCAGATGAAGAAGATCCAGAACTCTATACTTACGAAGAAGAATTACCAGAAGAGGAAGACAATAGCTCTTTTGCATCTCAATTTCTCCGGAATAATAAGCTACCGTAGTTATATGGGATTATTGCATATTTAAAAAGAAAGAATTATATTTGCATATCAATTTTAAAATAGACAAAAATATGGAAGTACAGACCAATTGTTACAAGAAAACCAAGATTAACAAGGTTAATCAAGGTACTTACTTTAAATTAAAGCCAACGGAAACTGCTCCGGTATGGGTAAGAGATCATTATGATAGAAGTTCTCAATCTTATGCTTGCCATAATAATCATGAAAAATTCTTCAAGGGAAATCGAGACATATACATTAACTTTATATTTTAATCACATGAGCTTATTTAAACGAAAAAGATGTTGCCAGGAACTCATTGCTATTAAGGATGGTAACTTGGTATTCAACTTAAACAACAAGTATATTAATACAGTTTATCATACTTTACGAGCAATGATAAGGAAATCTGGTATATTTAATGAAAACTTATATTTTGACCTATATAAGGAATATCAAAAACATTACGTTGTCTATGATGTAGTACCTTCCTTACTACAATATAAGGTACCCCTAATATTCTCGGGTAGATTTCCTGGAATCATCTTTGATAACCAGTTTACATTTGAAGAATTAGTACCTAATGCTTTAGTATATCACCAATTGCCAGATAAGTTCAAGTTACCTGAAAACTTAGAGAAAATCCTTTTAGAAGTAAGAAAGAGGGTATCTGCTTATATAGACACAGATGATATATCGGATAATAATTACAGGAACTTAATTCGAATGAACTTCGTAAAACAGTGGGAAGTATTCAAAAAAGATCCTTCACTTATAGATTGCTATATGGATGCTCAATTGGGCATGCTACATATGTGGGCTAGAGTAGAGAATAAAACTATAGTAAAGAACATAATCGAAAGAACTCAAGATGAACTAGCTCAAGAGTTCTTATCTAAAAATGATACGTATGGAAAATAAAGAAAAATTCGCCTTTAGAAAGGTACACATGAATCAGGATGTAGAAGTAGAGTTTATCAAACTTCTAACGGAGAATCAAGAAAAGTCAGATGAGAGTTTATTAATGGCTTTTAAGGATAAGATTACTTCGGATAAGGTGACTTGCCATGCTGACATGCTATCAAGAACTTCAAGTCTAATAATCTTTCAAACTTCTAAGTTCAGTAGATTGGCTTTAGAATATAGAGATTATGAGATTTGGGTGTTTAGTAAGGCTAAAACCCTAAACTTGAACAAAAAAGCAAACTGTTTATACGAAACATGGACATTAAATAGATTCCGGATATGATTAAAATGACTATGCTAAATGCCGAAACTATTCAAGATGAATGGTTACATGAGGCCTTAACAAAAGGCTTAAAGGAATGCGTAACTGCTCCAATCCTAACTTTGGACCCAACTAAGCCCGAACCAATAAGAAGGGCTGAAATGATAATAGAGAATTTTTCTCGAGAAGAATGCAAATGTATACCTACTTTAGTAGTACCAGGGAATCTAATTCAAATGTTACTACCCAAGGATGAGGTGCTTATCTCAATTATCTTTCAATACCGTGAGAAGAATACATATATTCAAGCTGTAATTCAAAAACTACACTACTATGAGCCAGACAACAAAGCGAATATACAGGATAGCAGTAACACTGAGGCCTAATAAGGTCTATATAATTACTTTGGATCATTATATAGAGAATCTAGTTCCCCAAAGGTTAACGGGATATCTGATGCCTTTAGTCAGATACTATTGGGGATTTGATAAGGGTACTAAACTCGAATATGAAGAGTTCGGTGGATTTACCGAAGAGATAATTCATATTGGGTTTGAGATTTGGAAAGACCTTGGAGATGGAATCCTAGATCTTGATAAGGCTGAATGTTTAACACCCAGTGATGAAGCCCTAAAAGACCTTATCAACCAATTGAGAATCTATTATCAATCTCAAGAGTTATCTCAGAAGATTGGGGAATCTCTTAAAAAGATAATCAAAGAGGAATTAGAAAAGAAAAATCATGATTTGAATCGAGTTGGCTATGCTGCTTTATGCTCTTCTGCTCCATATATACTTGAGGATGCTTGTAATTATGCCAAGAATACCCTGGTTCTCTAGATTTGAAAGGCAGTCTAATCCACTGCCTTTCATAGCGTGCACACATCCTCAGCCACTTTAAAAATAAAAGGGGTATATTTTTCTATTAAAATAAAAATGATTATATTTGCATATCAATTTTAAAATAGACAAAAATATGAAAACCAACTCAGTAACTTACAATCAAGACGAACAACTAACTAAGGTAGTTCGCAATTTCTTAGACAAGAAATCTACATTTGAACTTGACTCAGATGAAAAGGGTCATCTCTTAAATCTTCTAATGGGACTCCTCATTCAACTGGAAGAGGATTACAAACTCAATTGCTTGGATATCAACCAAATCCAAATATATGAGACTACCTATTATACATTTACATTCGAATCAGTGATAACTGCAGATACCAATCCCTATAAGGGACAATTAGCGGATGCTGCAATTCGGTTCATGAATGAATTCACCGATAATGATGGGATGTTCATATCATTCAACCAACTCGATAGAAACAACTGGATTTTCCAACTTAATTTCTCAATCTCATGACAAAACATAACGTTAGTCCATTAGTTGCTCGGGAGATAGAATTCTCCACGGGCACTATCTTCGGTGGTACCTGGTGCCGATACTTTATTTCAATCACTTTACACCAATGCTATATAGAAGCAACATGGAAAACCCGTCCCAAAAGTAATTTAGACGGGCATAAAGAAACTTTTAACTCTTTACAGGAGTATCTAGATTGGTTTGCTAATCTTAAGAAAACTTACGGAAGGAGAATCTCTCGTAAACGAATGGTATATGCTGCATACGATGAAACAATGCGTACATTTAGTTACAAACCCTACGAGAATTGGGTTACTAGACGTTCAAAGGAGAAACTAAATAAGCCAAATAATGAACCGTTATTGGCCGATTAGTAATACTAACCCCTAACCAGTTAATATATCTCCAGGGAGTTCAGAAACACCAACATCTGGGCTCCCTTAATTATTGCATATTTAAAATATTATTTCTATATTTGCATAAGAGAAAAATAAATATAATTATTAACCGACCTCGAACAGGGTCACAAAACTTATTTCTTATGACAACTATTAACGAAATCTCAAATCACCTTATGAGTTACTTTGATGGAACTCTTGATGCTTTTGGTTACACTGCTCAATCAGTTAACGAAATATCAAATCCGGATGAATCATACATGGGAACTCTCAACCTCCAATTCCGGGATTATCCTATAGACGATGACGAAAAGGCAGAAACCTACTGCAGAGAATCCGATGCTTTTGAACAATACGTGATAGAATTCATTAATTCTCATTGGGATGAACATCACCCATTAAAAGAACTTAACCCTAATTCTCATTACATGTCAAACTCCTATGGAGATACTATCCAGGTACATTTCAATGATGAATCCCTTTTCATTATCATTACCATGACAGGGCAATATTAACAAAACACTCTGGGAGGCACCTAAAACACCTCCCAGAACCTCCCTATTTATAAAAATAAAAGTAGTTATAAAAACAAGTTTAGAAATAATTTTGTATATTTGCAGTGAGAAATATTTCTCAAATAATTTTAATATAAACATATTATGAAAGAATTAAAAAATTTAGAGGCCATTCGGGAATTGCTTGCTTCCCACCCCATTTATACTTATGATTACTCCGATGGTCTTCATATTAACAAGGAAGCTACCAATATCCAGGTTTATTCAATCGACTTAGGAGATGATCCCCTTGCTGCTTATATCTCTGGGTATATCATCACTTATACTTCAGAGGAAGCTCTTTTCGAAAATCTAAAGGAAAACATTACTTCCCACATGGATTTAACAAAAGGCGGGGATGACCAATACTATGATTATTCTCCTTCACAGGTAGAAGCTATCTTATTCGGAGTTCCTCAATTAATCCCAGAACACCAGGATTATATCATAACGGGACTCAAAAAACATCTCAGAGAATTCATCCAAGACGAGGAACAAGACGATGACATGATATCCCAATATACCTATATTTATAATGCTATCGAAAAATGGGAATCAGACAAAAGAGAAACTCAACTCTTTGATTCCCTGGCTGCATCAGAACTCATTAGACAACTTCATAAATAATCACTATGGTAAACTTATATAAACTCTTAAACGTATTGGAACAGGGCATGTCCTTGTTCCAACTCAATAAATGGAAAACCGAAGGCATCTGGTATCCTATTACTCAATACAAAAAGGAATCAGACGAAATTCAGGTAGTAACCAATTTATTTATTCCGGAACAAAAGGGATATCACATTCAACTTTCTGGAAATTATCCCGAAGAATCAGAAGCCTGGGACAAGTTTCTAGAGGAAAACCAATGGAAAATCTATCCATTACTTGCAAACATAATGCAAGTCTTCTTGCCCACAGGGAACTATCAAATATTCTATACTCAATATCCACAGGGATTCATATCCATAATCGCTAAGCCCTATGATAAGTAAAGAACTCAAATCACAATTAAGTATTCTCAAGGAAACTAACCCAGAATATATTCAAACCCTAAAGGATGCCATAACGGCATCCTATAAGGCAAAACTTCAGTCAATCAAACCAAGTTCTACCGAAGAAGAGGAACAACTTAATATCGAACTCAAGGACATAGTATTAAACATACTATTTGGACCTTTCTATAACTATTTCGTATCAGAATACGTAGTATCAGATACTATATGGGAAGAACAAGATCAACTAATCGAGGACTTATATTATTACTTCAAATCATGACACCATATATTCAACAACAACTTAAAAAGCTATGCGATAATCCAAATTGGTATGACGATATGCTCATCTCATGGGATAAAAACCCAAGAAATCAAAGGGAAGCTATCTATAACTACCTTTCTCATGTACAACTAAATGGGTTACTAGAAAACACTCAGATAGTTTTTACATTCATAGATGGCGACATGAAACCAGCTTTCTATTTCGAAATTCCCAGAGATACCAATCGATATCTTATACTGGGAATCCTCGATGAAGCAGGTTATTCTCATTGCTGCCTATTAGTCCAACCAAAACAAATGTTTAACCCTCAACTCAATTAACATCATGGAACCAATCATAACAGTAAACGATTATCCAATCGGATGGGAATGGCTAGCCAATGTACCTCTAGAAGACTTTAACTGGCTCATAGACATATTTGCTACGATGACCGATAATACAGATACTTATGACTTTGTATTTTATGAAGATTCAGAAACCTTACCAGGACATCTGAAGAGGATATGCTCAGTAGACAAGATATACTTAGCCAACTTCCTAAATGAAGACCAGGGCTATGAATCAGGTATATCCATGTACGGTCACTACATAGCATGCAAATGCCTTGACATATCCTCAGAAGAGGAATACATGAATCAATTAACCGATATAAGAATCCTAACTAACGAACTAGAGCCATGCTAACATCAGGTAAATTCTTAGTATCATTCGAAGTCCCGGGACCATTACCTGGGACTACTGAAGGCTTCTGCGAAGAAATGAACGTAGTGTACAGAGAACTGAGGAACTTAATACCTACCTCCGCTACCCCAAACAACAAATAAACCCATGGCATAAACACAGTACCTATATAAGGCTAAAGCTAAGAGATATACTACAAATACCCCTAACAGATATAACCATAATCGATATAATATCACTACCATGAACATCCTCTATCACATAATCCGAATAATCCTATCCGTAGGAACTATCCTCATCCTAATACGAAATGAGGATATCTACCAAGCCCACAAGCATACCCACCCAACAAACAAAATAAGATATATCATCTCACAGCTACTAACCCTAATAATATACACCATAGTCCTGATAACATTATCTCACATATCAAGGTACCTGGAATAAATACTGGGTACCTCCCACACACCCCAACACAAAAAATAAAACAAAATCATACTAACGCTAACTATGTTACATAATACCTAACTAAGGTACATAATATAATACCTATCCCATCTATAACCCATATACCATCTACTAATATAATAATACTCTAATACATATTTCAAGGTACCTCGCCGGGGGTATTTGCCTTTGGTGAACCAGGTATGGGTACCTACCCACTACTATACAACTACACTATAGCCACTATACTATATAGCTCTCTAGCTCTACTACCCCACACTTTAAAGGCAATCACAAAAAGGCTAAAAAGGTACACAAAATCCGACCATTAGGGGCCCCTAAATCCGATTGCCTGAGCAGCCATTTTATATAGCTATTATATAATAGATTGGTTGGGGAAAGGTAATCGGATTTGTGATTGGGCAATTAAAATATTAGGTTTTATGGCTAAATGGTTTATAGGATTTAAGGCCTTCAAGGGGCATATTTAGGTAATATTCCTAGTAAGTATGTAAGTAATTTGCTTAGTATTTATATTAGCATTATTTGTAAAGCTCTAGGACAATTTTGTGATTAGGCAATCTCCATTAATGGCCTCTGGGGATTTTAGAGGGATAAAGGCAATTTAACCTTCAAGGCTATTAAGGACCTCATAAGGCAATTGAGGTTATTGCATATATTATATATTATTCTTATATTTGCATTGTAATAATAACATTTTAAATAATAGACGTATGAAAACAAGTATTTTAAACACTGAATTTAATTTTGCAAAGAGTATTAATTTATCATTAATTGCAGCCCCTAAGGCTTATCCTCCCTATCCTCAGGGCATGCTAGACTTCATTAAGCCTTACTTACAGGAACTACAGGAGAACACAATCATTCCCGATTACTTAACTCTAGTATCAATCCAAACAATCGATAACGATGATGCTGGGGTACACATATTAACTTTCACTATCAATAACCCAGAAACATTCGATGACGATGACACTGCGGAAATCACTTGCCTTGAATGCTTACGGGATATCTTTCCCTATGACCCAGAAGCATGCTTCGGTCAAGCCCCATTAATAAAGCGAATCACTACGGTATTCATGGTAACGGTTCCTTTCACTTGCTAAATCATTAATCCCAGGGGTACTCATAACAGGGTACCCCTTATTATAATACATTAAATATAAACATATGAAAGCTCTTAATCAAATTTCAAATCTCATCATTCTTACCTTAGTCCATTACGCTAAGGATTATCCATGGGCATCTTACATTGCCAATTCACTTTCACAATTCGATTTGATATTGCCAGAACTAATGCAATCGAAAGCTAAGGAAATATCTATCTACCTTAACACAGATGATTGCCTTATGGAATTCTCATCCGAAATCCCTGACCCAGAGGAAATTGAACCCGACTTTACCTTCAACATTGAATATATAACCTTTCAGGTATACTTCGATTAATATATTAACCCAGAGCCTAACTAAGGTATCTGGGTTTTACTTAGCCTAACTTAGTAAGCCCTTATAGGCTAATCTACGAAACCCATTTCCCATAGGCTTACCATAGTCCATATATGGCCTTATTGAAATAGGACCAATGGGTTTTTATAGAGGGATATATCCCAAGGGCCTTAATTCTTTATCACCTTAGTCCATTAATGGCCTTATCAATATACAGGTATATAACACACTTCCTAGAGGACAGGCATAGGCCATATAGGATTATCCATATACATATCATATATGCCCACTACAAGGCGTGCGAAGATTCTCCTTGTGAACCCCCAAAATTAAGTGCAAAAATTAAGTCCTTTTTAGGGTGCAATAAATTTTTGAATTTATAGATTTTTCACAAAAATAATTTTGAAAATAAAAATATTCATTTTCTCAAAAAATTTTCTTGAAAATGTTTGTAGATTAAAATAAAGTCCGTATCTTTGCAATGTGAGAAAAACAAAAAGATATTTGAAAGATTTTATTCAAAACTTTTTAAGAAAATAATTTTCTAAAAATTTTGTAGATTAAAAAATAGTTCTTATATTTGCAATACAGAAACGAAATAAATAATACCTTATTAAGATAGTTTAAAAAGTCTTGAAAGTCTATTTGAAAAGGTAATAAAAATAATAAATAATAAAACTTTCAAGCAATTTAATTATGAAAAATCAAATTAACAAAGTGAATGTAGAAAAAGCAAATGTAAACAGCAAAGCAAATAGTTTAATAGCTTTAGACGTTTTAAAATCAGTCAAAGAAAAAAATCAAGGACTTTTTAAAACGGCTTTAGGGACAAAAACAGAGATTTATAAAAAAGAATTGTTTTTGGGAGCAAACGAAAAGCAAATAAAATCTTTGAGAAAAAAGTTTAGAAATGTTACTTTCAATTTTCTTTCAACGATTGCAACAAATGCAGATAAAAAACTAATTGACGGCTTTATAGACTTTTATAAACAAGTCTATGTTATAAATGATTTTTCTTTTTCTTCAATTGCAAGCGAAAACACAAAAGAAGAAAAGAAAGAGATATTAATAAAAGGGCTTGAGATTGTAAAAAAATCAATCAAATAAAGTATTAATCAGATAGGGAATAAAATTTTATTCCCTATCATAAAAATAAAACTATGATATTAAATATATTGTTATTTGTAGGAGTAATTTATTTAGGGATTCAATGTTATAGAGATATAAAAGAAATTTTGAAAGACGATAACAATACTTTCAAAGATTAAAGAAAACAAAGGGACAAATAAAAATCTTTGTCCCTTACTTTTTATTTTCAAATGTTAAATTTAAGGGAACCGTACTCCCCTTTTAGTACCACAACTTTCGAAGCCCTCACATTAAGGGGTACCTTGAAGGCAAATACACATTTTTAGTACCACACAAAAATCACTCCTCGTATTAGAGGCATACCCCGATATCCCACAACCACACATGCTCACATAACACACAAAGAAGCCAGGGATGTTAGGTCTCTGGCAACTAATTAAAGTATAGCACGAATTAAATCCTTAGTCCTATCTTTCCCAAGAACTCCTCGAACCTTACCACCTTTCTTCTCATAAAGAAAACATAATACTGTTGAAGATTCCTTAACCACCATCTCTTAACTTCACCATACCCATCAAAGTACCTTTCTATACAATTCATATCCAATTGGGTAATCCATATCTGATACCAAATCCGATTACCCTCTTGGCATTTAAGAATCCTCTTTTCATTATCATCCCTAATTGTTTCAACCTTCACCATCTTAATAATCCTCCCTCACTGATTTTAACCTACTGGTAATATCTATTCTCCCAGTAACCTTTAACACCCTACTATTTTTTCTCTTTAGGTATAAATATCTTAAATAATCTTCTGCCCTTTCAATTGCCTTATCCTTATCAAGGAAGGTTTCTATATTACTCGAATACTTATCTCTAAGTGTAAGCCAAAACACCAATCCCAGGAAGGAATACCTAATCTTAATGAAGTACCTTCCTCTGCTTGTATGGTAGTAAATCTGATACTGATACTTTCTCATAATTCTTTATATTGATTATATAATATCATAGACTTCGGATTATCCCTCTGGTAAATTACAATATCAAAGTTCTTTCTATAAACCAAAAACTTATAAAGATATGGAAGAAACATTATTCAAACTAGCACGTGCAATTACAGATACAGGTACAGATACTGTATCTTCAGAGGGTGGTACTGTAACCTACCGTATCACTTCCCTCAAAAGGAAACTGGTAAATGGCAAAGTAGCTTCAACCTCTACACCCTCTTGTACTTTGGGCTCCGCCTCCGTAAGTTGGGCTATTTGGGGAGGAGTTACCGTTGGAGATGGTTACTTAGATGTAAAAATTAACTATTCAAAAAATACTGGGTCCTCAAGGTCTACTACTCTGACATTTGCCCAAAATGGGTCTAATAACAAAATCAATCTCACAGTAACTCAGGAATCCAGTGTAACCTATAGGGGATATATAAAAATGGTTTCAAACTCATTACCTTTAGGTGGTAATAAAGGTAATACTACTCAAATCCTTGTGATGTCCTATTTAAATGGTAGTGATGGGTCTAAAAAGCAAGAAGCTCCCAATGTGGGTAGTGCTCCCGATTGGTGCGCAGTATCCGTTGCCCCAGTGGGTACTCTTGAGAACCATTACAGGTTATCACTGACTGCTTTATCGGATAATAACACTGGAGCTAACCGTTCAGGGCATCTCTTCTTAACCTGTGGGGATGCTAACCTTAGTATACCAGTTACTCAGAAGTCCCTTGTGGCTTCATCATTCACTCTCTCTGGATTGCCCACAGATACAGGCTACTATCTCTTTGGCGGAGGAGCTAGGCCACAGAATACATCATCTTCAGATCAGACGTATATACAAGGTCTCTCAGCAACTGGTACTACTACTATGAAGATTCCATTCTATGCCAATGACTCAGAACCTGGTTCTCGAATAAAATGTACTACTGGAGATAAAGTAGGTGTATATACTAAATCAGGTGCTACCTGGATATTAAAGGGGTCATTTATAGTACCAAGTGCAGGAGGAACAGTATCAATCTAAAAACATTATACATTATGGAAAATAAAGTTCTTAAATTAGGGGGGGGGGGAGATCTACCCAAGATATACCTATTACCCTCGATAGGGGTAACTCTGGGATTGGATAGTCCAATCCCAGAAAACTAAATATGTAAATGGTAAAATGTCTGGAGTTATTGGTGTTGGATATACTGCTAGCATCAATAACTCTGACTATCTTTTAGAAGAAGACAAGAGTAACAATCAGATTCAGATTACTGCACAAAATGACGGTACTTCTGGAACTTGTGTACTTACTCAAAACGAATCTGGCAATAAAATAAATCTACACCTTACTACTCCTGAAGAAAAAGAATATTGGGAAATACGTTTCTCTCCCATAACTCTCTTTGGGATTACAATGGATGGTTTTTTTGCTGCAGATACCAATATTAGTGGTGAATATGGATCAATGGCCGATGGTACCAGATATAAGAATTGGATAGTAAATCAAAATAGAAATATGATTAATGTCTATATTTCTCCTATGTACCCAGGAAATTACGACATGTTGTCTTGGTCCTGCCTTGATAAGGATGGTAATGCTTTTGCCCCTAATTACAATATACCCAATAACCAATACTTTACAACAAAAACAACTGGCTTGGGTTCCTATACTCTTACAAAAGTTTCAACTCCCTCTGTTAGCGCTGGTACTCTTATATTATCCAGTAGTTTTAATCCCACTAAAAAATATCCATTAGATTTGAATTTTTATTGGGGAGTTCCAACTTAATACCTGTATTAAGATAATATCCCAATTATAAAAGCAATTACCCAGAATATAAGAGCCAGTGTATATGCAACAGAATATCTATGCCAGGGATACCAGCAAGTAATATAAGAATCTATTTTTAGTATTTCTGGATGTTCTTCCTCGTATTTTTTATCCTCTTCTCTAGAACTGTATTTATGAAATACATAGAAAGGTAAGAATACGAGGAAAATTATTAAAGTAACTGGGAACAAGAGTAGGAGAAGAATCTCCCACCCTTGCATTGATGACCCAGCATAATTACCATCTCTGTCAAAGAAGTATCTCATAGTAATTTATATTTTAGGTATTTGATTAATAAGTAAATCGGGAATAGAGGTAATACTATCCATACTGATATGAATAGAATAAGAGAGTGTACCTTGTGGGTATATGGCAAATAATCTAAGCATACCTTTACAAAAAATACCGTGAATGGCAAACATACCAAGTAAATTATAGCTAATACAGTAGTCATTGTTCTTTGAAGTATTTGTTAATAATCTTGGTAAGCTTCTTATCAAATTCAATCATCATATCGAAAGCATCTGTATCTTTCATACTTCTCATCTCCTTATCAAGTAATTCTATGTTTCTCCTAATTGAGAAATAGGCCTTATATGCAAGGAATACTCTTTCATTTTCTTCGGTAAGCGGACGAACTTCTCCCTTTTGCCCATCCAATCTTGGATAGGTATCATCAGGACCCAAGGTTCTTGCAACTTTTACTCGGTTACTGAGCATTGCGAATCCACCTTTTTTATCAATAGATTCCACTGTAACTTTCTCAATGATGGGTCTTCCAGATAAGGTGAAGAGAACCTCATCCCCCTCTTTAAGCTTTTTGATTTCTTTCTTTTCTTTTTTCATATCTTTATTTATTAAGAATTTTTCTTTATGCAAATATACGAAATTATTTCTTATTTATTGCATTATCAATCATATTTTTAATAAATTCATAGGCATTGCCTCGGTAATCTTCTAGCATTTTGTATTCCTGTGGAGATAGAATTACTCCGTTTACTTTAAAAAGCTTTCTTAGATGTTCTGGTATAGTGCCTTGGTGAGCGATGTTATTATAACGGATAATGAAAAGCTTCTCTCGATCTTCATCAATAACTCCCAGAGTGTTTACTGGTTGGAGTTTAGTTTGGTAAATACCACCAAAAGCCGAGGGCACCATTAAAATATTTCCGGGAATTTTAGTTACCCAGTGAGAATAATCTGGAGTAATTACCGCAATTTTACCCTCTTTCTCAAGCTCTTTATCATAAGCTAATCGATTAGACCAAAAAGCACATTGAAAACAAATTTGTTTTCTTGCCATAAGTTGAGGGATTTCCCGAGTTTCATCAAATTCCTCTAAATTAATGGGCTTGCCACATATCTGGCACTCATTTTTCTTGTCCATATTGCATTATTTTATAAGTTATATATGATAATAGAACCTCGAAACATATTGAAAATGGGTTATAAGCAATACTTTTGTTACTAAAATTGAACCATTAAAACTGATAAGTTATGGATAAACTAACAAATGAAATGATTAAAGACCTTGCTATTCGCTTAGGTTTAGAACCTGCCCTATTGAAAGCTGTCCAATTGGTGGAAGCTGCCGGTAGAGACGGGTTTTTAGCTGACGGTAGGCCTCAAATTCTCTTTGAGGGTCACATTATGTACAAAGAAGTACATAAGAAATTCCCTGACAGAGATTTAGCTTACCTTTGTAAGAGATATTCTACGATTTTCTTCCCTAAATGGGATAAATCGAAGTATTTGGGAGGTGTACACGAGTATAAGAGACTCGAATTAGCCAAAGAAATTGACGAAGAATGTGCATTGAAGTCTGCAAGTTGGGGTATGTTCCAGATTTGTGGGTTCAATCACAACCTCTGTGAATGTAAAGATGTCTTCGAATTCGTTCATAAGATGTCGGAATCTCATGCAAATCAACTAGAACTCATGTATTATTTCATGAAAAACTCTGGTTGTTTGAGTAATCTCAAAGAAAAGGACTGGGCTGGCTTTGCCAGAAAATACAATGGTCCCGGGTATGCCCAGAATGCCTACGACCAAAAACTAAGAAATGCTTACGAAAACTTCAAAGATAAATTATGAAAAGATGTCATTTTAACAGCTGGGTAGCAAAGGTATTCCTTTTCCCCAGTTACAAAGCAATTACTCTAGTGTACAATTCATTCTTCAAACACAAAGTAGAAGAGTGTAAACCCGATGATATCAATCATGAACGTACTCATCAAATACAACAGATTGAGTGTAGTATAGTGGGTTTGGTACTTGGTATCATACTTTGGTTATCATTCGGTATATCCTTTTGGTGGGTAGTGGCTCTGACTTTTGGATTCTTCTATCTTTGGTATGTTATCGAATATATAATCATCATGTGCTTTGCCAAGTGGGATAAACAGAATGAAAGGTATCATGATGTAAGTTTCGAAGAAGAAGCCCACAATAATGATAAGAATCTGAGCTATCTGGAAGACCGTAAGCCATTTGCTTGGATTAAGTACATTAAATTGAGAAGCTACAAGAAATGAAAAAACTAAGGGTATTGGGAGTGTGCGCTGGACAGGGTGCACTCCTGTTCCCTTTTAAGAAGAATTTGTTAGGGAACATAGAGATAAGGGGAGTATTCCACACTCCAGGCGAAGAACAATGGAAATTAAATTTTGGGGATATACCGTTCTATAAGGGCTTTTGTTTACAAGAATTCAATGAGAAAGTAGACATAATTATATCAAGCCCTGATTGCGGAGCAGCCTCAGTAATGAGGTTATCCAAAGTAAAGGAATTGGGTAATCCTAAAGATAACCGTAGTCTTAATCTAGTAATTGCATCAATACTCGAGTATAAACCCAAGATATTTCTTATAGAAAATCTACCAAGACTGCTAACACTACTTCCCAAGGATTTCTTTGAGGAAACATTCAAAGACTATAAATTAATTTTTCACGAAAGGTCAGTTTTAGACTACGGAAACTCTCAGGAATCAAGGAAGCGATTACTCATCATTGGAGTACATAAAAAGACTGGTAAGAAATACTTGAATGCTTTTGATGAAGTATTTCAAGTAAAAACTCCAACAACTACTAGAAACCTACTTAAACCACTCACATTCTCTCAGGAAAATAATACTAACCAGATTCCATTCATGAGTAAAACTCTGGCAATGTATGATTATCGAAAGCTTCCTGAGAAGAAGAATCTTACTGTAGCAAAGATACATAGGCTCTGGGTTAGAGATTTCAAGGACGAAAAGAAGTGGCCTATCAAAACTGCAAAGATGAGTACTCTTCCAGGAGTATATCGATTAGAGTATGATAAACCCCCATTAACCCTCAGACCTGCAGATAGGCAATTTAGACCTGATGGATATCCCCTGGGAATCGAAGACTTCAAGGCAATTATGGGTTTCCCAGATAAATTCGAAATTTACCTTCACAAAAATGGTGATACCTTCGAAGAGGATTTTAAGGATTACCACTATTGGCTTAACAAGGCAAGGTACACAATTGCCAAGGGTTCGGTTTATGAGGTAGGGATTTGGTTCAAAAAATGCCTCAAGAAAATTGACTCATCAAAACTGAGCTAAACTGAGATGTTTGAAAACCCTTTTTTCTTTTTATTAAGTTTTTCTTTTTTAGGAAAGTGCTTTCTGGTAAAGAAAGCTATAATTCTATAAATCACTCTGAAGGTAAGAAAGGGATTGTTAAGGGAAAACAAGGAAACGAGTGAGTACCAGAGTTTCACTAAAAGCGAAATTACCATGAAGAATTTAAAAAGGGCCTTGTTTATTGTACTTCTAGGATTTACTATTTACCTTTGCTTCAGGAATTACAAACTTTCTCGAGAGGTTGATTCCCTGGAACTAGCGGTCAATGAAATCCCAGATACAGTATACACAGAGAAACCTTTCAAACCAGAGAAGAAGTACTCAGAAAAAGTTGAACCAGGTAAAATCTTAGTTCATGATAATAAGCAGCCAACTCTCTTTCCTGATTCCATACTAAGGCAGCCAGTTATCAGTAACCAAGATTCCCTGGTTCAAATCGTTTTGAAGAAAGATAAGTTGAACTTAAGTCTGTTCAATAAGGAGACTAACACTTATTCAACTAGACTATTCCCAATCGATTTAGATAAGTACAACTACAACTGGTATGAAGGTCAATTAACTCGAAAGAAAGTTGCAAGGTTATCACTTAGTCCATACGTCTATGGCAAATACAGACCTTTCAATAATCTCTTCGATATGGGAGCTGGTCTTTCAATCAAGACTAAGAGATTTAATTACAAATTCGGAGTCAATACCTTTTACTATCCGAAGATAAAATCTGGTATAGGTACTGACATCGAATTTCAAATAACGTATAACTTTTAAGTAATGGCAAAGACTATCTCAGAAACTAGAACTACATTAACTCGGGAAGAGCTATCAAACCTATCCCGAGTTTCTAGTGATGTTTTCTTTTTTAGCCTTTTTTGCTATGTGATACATCCAGTAAGAGGAAAGGTAAGATTCGATTTATACCCATTTCAAAAATCGGTTCTCTACAACTTCATTGCCCAACGATTCAATATCATCCTTAAGTTTCGTCAGGCAGGGATTACAGAACTTATTTCTATGTACTGTCTTTGGTTGGCGATGTACCATCCCAACAAAAAGATAAACATCATCTCTATCAAAGACACCACCGCTAAGAAGGTGCTTAAGAAGATTAAGTTTATGTACAAAAATCTTCCATGGTATCTTCAAACTCCCATAATCAATGGTAGAGCTGGAGAATATGGTTCTGCTTCCATGATAGAATTTGATAATGGGTCATTTATCGAATCCATTCCGACATCATCCGAAGCCGGTCGTTCGGAATCCCTTTCTCTTCTGGTAATTGACGAGGCAGCAGTAGTAAGATGGGCTGCTCAAATTTGGGCTGCTGCATTCCCTACTCTTTCCACTGGTGGAGCTGCCATCGTCAATTCCACTCCCTATGGAGTTGGTAATTTCTATCACTCAACTTGGGTAGATGCCATTGCAGGAGGTAATCCATTTAACCCAATTCGATTATACTGGCAAATGCACCCAGAACGAGATATTAACTGGTATAACCAAATGTCCTCTGCTCTGGGAGCAAAACGAACTGCACAAGAAATAGATGGTGACTTCTTATCATCTGGTAATACAGTCTTCGACTTAGCTGATATTAAGGCTATCGAAGACTGCCTTAGTGATTACCCGGTTATTAAGAAAAGGTTTAATGGTCAATATCGACAGTTTTGTGAACCAGAACCAGACAAAGAATACTTTATTGGTGCAGACGTTTCAACTGGTAGAGCTTCTGACTACTCTTCATTTACTTGTATGGATAAGCAAGGAGAAGAACAAGTAGTATATAAGGGAAGAATGGCAGTGGGAGCTTATGCTAAGTTACTTGGTGATACTGGGAAATTGTTTAACTGGGCAGTAATAGCTCCAGAATCCAATGACGTTGGTTTATCGGTAACCTCTAAGCTTCAAGATGAAGGCTACCCTAACCTTTACTACTACCAGAAGATGTTAAAGAAAAAGGGTAAAAGTAGACCTGAAATGGATAAATCCCCTGGTTGGTTAACCACCCAAAAGAATCGTTCAGTGATAATAGAAAACTTAGAAGAAGATATTCGATTAGATCACGTAACCATTAAGGACCCATTCTTTGTACAAGAAGCTTATACCTTCATATACGATGGTTTGGGCAGACCTGTTGCAATGGGTAAACATAGGGCTAATAATTCAGCGATAGATGTAGACCTTGAAGGAGATGTATATGCCGATGATGATATCTTTGGAAAAGCAATATGTAATCACATAAGGAAAGGAAAAACTAACGTAATCGTACAACCAAGATGAAAAAGTACTTCAATTTTAGTTGGGGTTGGGAACGTAAGAAGGACCCTCCCAAGAATGGTACATCCTCTAATAAAGAGGGGAAGCCTGCCACATCGATTTCGCCTGGTAGGGTTTCAGTTGACGATGATAGCGATAACTTAATTACATCATTACAAGGGTTGACTAAATTAGTTGAACCCTCTTTTCGTGTTGATGTGATACCTTTAATTCGGGATTTATATAAGGTAAATCCTGATATGGGCATTGCATTGCAAGATATGTTTAAGTTAGCTAACACCAGTCATACAGTAACTTTCCCTAATAATACAGATGAAGAGGCTTCAAAGATGAGAGAACATCTTAAGAAAGCCACCAAGGGATGGACCAGATATACTGCTGGTATAGATGGTTTAGTTAACAAAATGATTGTTCAACTTCTTGTAAGTGGGGCAATATCAGTAGAAGGAGTACCAAATGATAAGCTTGATGGTTTGGCTACTATATTATTTCTTAAGCCAGAACACATCAAGTTTAAACGTGAATTAAATGGGGTGTATTCTCCTTACCAAAAGAATATGAATTTCTTTGTTAAGCAACAAGATTATATTAAGCTTAACCCAGAAACTTATTTCTATGTTGGTATGTTCAATGATACCGATGAACCTTATGGAGTTCCTCCATTTATGCCTGCATTGGATTCTCTCAAAGGACAAAATGATATGAAGATTAACTTCAAACATATCATGGAGATTTGTGGTATGGTTGGTTTCTTAGAAGCTAAGATGCAGAAATCTCCACAAAGGCCAAATGAGAGTATCAAATCTTATGAATCCAGATTATACCATGAACTCAATATCCTCAAACGTAATGTTAAAGAGGGTATGAAGGATGGGGTAGTTGCTGGTTACATAGATGACCATGAATTCAAACTAAATTCTACTACTAAGGAGCTCGGTAATATCGAGAAGCCTTGGAATATGAACCAACAATCTGTAGCAAATGGGTTGGGAGTTAATGGCTCTATCATTGGGGTATCATCTACTACTGGTGAAGGTGCAACTGGTATAATGCTGTCTAAGATGATTAGCCAGTTAAAAAATATCCAAATGCTTGTAGCTTATGTATTAGACCGACTTTATTCTCTAGAACTGCGTCTGGCAGGCTTTAATAATAAGGGGATGAAGATTGATTGGGGAACTTCTACAGTTTCTGATGAAGTTAAAATCCAACAAGGTCTTCAGTATAAGATACAGAACCTTGACTTATTGTATAAGGCTGGTATCATTAGTCAAGAGCAATATGCTTGGGCAATGGGTTATGATTCTCCTGATGAGAAAGAACCAAGAGTTTCACTTGAGGACCAATTTGCTAAGGGAGGTAATACAGACCCCCAAGAAGGAACTAAGAAGAAACAAAGGCAAGATGATAAAAACCAATCTGCTCGTAGGTCAAGAGATAAGAATAACCCGGCTCCTTCTCGAGGAGACCAAAATACTAAAGCAAGATGAGTAAATTTACAAAGAAAAACAAAGAGCATCTTGATTCTATGGTGATAGGTCAAGGCCATACCATTATGGCTGGGTATATCCCAGAAGCAGTGGGAGCCAAGGCTTTCTCAGAGAATTATTATAAATGGAAAAATCCTACACCGGATTCCATTGCTCAATTTGGGTTTTGGGGAGGGGATATAGATTATAATACTTACTATCCCAACCTAGACAAATCGGAACTAACTCCTAAGGACGAAGAGTTTATCGAACCAATGTTCAGATTACTTTCAGAAACGATTGTATCTAAGAATTGGAACCCGACAGACTTTGGTCAGAATGGAGTACTAAAGGCTTCTATGAAGATGTTGCTTGGTCAAACAGTAAACTGTGACCATGAAACCAACATTGGTAATGCTATTGGTGCTGTATCACAAGTAATGTGGCAGGAATCCTATAAAGACGGTAGCTTTACTATACCCGCTGGTATCAACGGTATTCTGAAAATCGATGGTAAGGCAAACCCAAGAATTGCTAGAGGCATCCTTATGGAACCGCCTTCAATCCATAGTAATTCAGTTACTGTACAATTTAAGTGGGATAAATCTCATCCCCAAATGGAAGATAACGAATTTTACCAGAAACTTGGTACTTATGACTCTAAGGGAGTTATGGTACGTAGAATGGTTACTGAAATTGTTCGTTACCTTGAGACCTCACTAGTTTCACATGGTGCTGATTCATTTGCCCAGAAAATTGGTTCGGATGGTAAAATCATTAACCCAACCTTTGCCAAAAGAACTTGGGCATCTTATGAAGAATACAGAGATGATAAATCGAAGCAATACTTCTTTACTGATTATAAATCAGATTTAACATCATATCAAGAAAAGAACGATACTCAGGGTTCTTTTAATGATAATGATGCCAATGATAATCATTCAAATAAAGATAACATGAACGAATTACAAAAATTTCTTGAAAGCCTTTTTGGGGATAACATGCTTACCCTGGAAGAAGGTAAAGAGATGAATCAGGAAAATGTAATTGCCTGCATTCAGACTTTGGTATCATCCAGAAACGAATTGCAAACTTCGGTAGATAATCTTACTACAGAGAAAACTTCTCTTACGGAACAGATTACTAACTTGAATGCCGAAGTAGCTAACTTGAAGGAAATGGCAACCGTAGGAAAGAATCACATTGCTTCTCTACGTGAAAATGCCGTAGAAACCTACAAGAAGTTGATGGGTGATAAGGTAGATGAGACAATCGTTACGATGCTCAATGCCGAGACTACTGGTATTACTACTCTTATTTCCTTGACCAAGGATTACCAAGCTCGCTTGGAAGAGAAGTTCCCTCTCACTTGCTCAAAATGTGGTTCTAAGGACGTCAACCGTGCTTCCTCAATTGCTGAGGATGATACCGAGGGTAAAACTGGAACCCAGGGTACTGATACCCAACGGAATTCAGAATCTCCGAGTACTAAGAATGTAATCGATAACTTGTATCGAAACAAAATCAAATAACTAATATAAATAATCCGCGTTATGGAAAAAACTAAAATCGTAAACGACCCTCAGCAACTTACTCTCTTTGGGGAAAGAACCCCGAGAGCGGTGATTTACAAAAGTGAGTCACACAAATTGCACCAGGCTTTCAATGTTAAAGCTGGAGAGAAAATCGTACAGGGTATGCCAGTGGCTTTGAATGAAGAAGGTTTGATTTACCCTTGCACTGATACAGCTACTCAAGTTTATTTGGGTGTAGCAGTAACGGATAACGTTAACCCTGCTTATCAACCTCAAAGAAATTTCCCGGTAGAGGTAACAGTAGCTATGGAAGGTTACATGATTTGTAACTGGGTATCAAACGGAAATATCGAAGCTGGCTATGTAACTCCCGATGGAGAATTGCTTAACGATAGATTCGTAAAAGCTAACCAAGCAACTTCAACCCAGTTCATTGCCCTTAATCCTGCAGAAGAGGCAAATGAGGTAATTCAAGTACTCATCAAATAAGAGAAAAGAAGTTATGGAAAATAAAATAGATATTACAAAGTTGAAGGCTCAGGATTTTATGAATGAGCTGCCGGAAATGGTAAGAAGCTTGGAAGCTGTTCGTTCCGGTTCACAGGATAAGAAGCCTGTAGAAGTAACCTTTGAAGAATTGGTTACAGGTAAATGGGGAATTTCACAGGATGAACTCTTCGAAAAGGTGGGCATCAATCCAAAGGTTGATACCATGCAGAACATATTTACTATGCCTCAGCAGAATATCCGTTGGATTGTTCCGGAGATTATCCGTGCTGCTATCACTCTGGGTATGCGTCAAGCACCGTTCTATCCGAACATCATCGCTTCAGACCAATCCATTAACGGATTGCAAGCAATTATGCCGATGGTTAATATGTCGGATGCTGCTCCTGCAAAGGTTAACGAAGCAGAAACTATTCCCTTGGGTGATGTTAGTTTCGGACAAAAATCAGTTAGCCTCTTCAAAATCGGAAAGGGTTTCAAACTTACTGATGAAGTTCGTAACTATGTTTCACTCGATGTCTTGGGGATCTATCTTCGTGACTTTGGTGTTCAGTTGGGTTATGCTTTGGATACTCTGGCTATGGACGTGGCTATCAATGGTAACAACCCTGATGGCTCTGAGTCTGCCCCAGTAATTGGTGTATACGAAACAACCAATGGCATTACTTACAAGGATCTATTGCATATTTGGGTTCGTGCTGCTCGTATGGGACGTAACTTTACTACTATGATTGGTGGTGAAGATCAGGCAATTGAAATGTTGAACTTGCCAGAATTCAAAGATCGTCATTCTGGTACAACTGAAGCTACACTGAATGTGAAGTCTCCGGTTCCCAAGAATGCTGACTTCTATATTCACCCGGGCACTCCAGATCAGCAATTATTGTTAATTGATACATCTGCTGCCTTGATTAAGCTTACCGCTCGTCAATTGATGTTGGAATCTGAAAGAATCGTTTCTAACCAAACTGAGGCTGTTTATGCAAGCTTAACTACTGGCTTCTCCAAGATGTACCAAGATGCTGCTCTGTTGCTGGCTGCAGATAAGAAGTTCTCCGAATTCGGATTCCCAGAATTCATGAACGTAGATCCTTACCTGATGGTTAATCTTGAATAAGAACGTCCGATTTCATCTATATAAATTCCCAGAGAGGGTGGGTAACTAAAAAGACCCATCCCCTCTTTAATCAACTTTTATTTTAATCTTAGGAAATATGGCTAAAGATAATAAATACACATTAACTGTGGGACCAAGAGCTTACAGTTTTCATGACCAATCAACTGGTATTACCATTTGTAGAGGAGAAGAAAAAGAACTCACTCGTCGTCAATTCCGTACACCGAAAATTCAGAAGGCTGTTGCTTCGGGTCATCTGATTATCATTGCTGATAAATCAGAAATCGAAAAGTATTCGGAGGCTGACATCGAAAAGTTGGACAAGAGGTTAAATGCCCAGTTTAAAAAGGGCATGACTTTGGAAAAGCTTTCAAAGGGATATTCTCTTGAAGAACTGAAGCTGGTAGCTGGTTTACATGAAATCGTTGCCGAGAAAGATGATACAGTAGAAACACTTCTCCAGGCTTTGCTGGAAGAATTTGAATCTTCTTCTAAAGGTTAATATATGAAAATTACATAAGACAGACTAATATGAAAAATAATCTGGACTTTTTGTACGTTACGTCAGGTCTGGAAGTTTCATTCAGAGTCATATCCAAAGTCCCGGCCAAATCTATTTTTGACTGGGACTTTGGCGATGATAAGGGAGAGGTTTTCAATGGTGGAAGACATGTTTCCTATTCTTATGAAACTCCCGGTTTCTATACCGTAACATTACATGTAACTAACTCTAGCGGTTTAGATATCACCGTAGATAAGACTCTGGTAGTTTGTGATTATGGGCATACGGCATTAGCCGATACAATATATAACTTAATCGACCATTATATCCCTTCAGAAATATCCGATGGGATGACCAGGGAAGAGAAATCTATCTACATCACCAAATGGCAATATTATATTGGTCCTCTAGTAAATCACCAAATTCCTGCAGATAAGTATACTGATGAATTATGGTATGAAGCACTAGAAAATCAATTAATAATGGAATTGGCAGCATGGGACTTTCTCAATGTGAAGATACTTAATTTATTAACAAGTACTTCAGAATACCTAAGTCAATTAACCTCTACCAAAGAACAAACTGGTGATGGTACTTCTAAACCCGAACTTGCCCGAGGTGATAGGATTAAACAAATCACTACTGGGCCTACTGAAGTGCAATATTATGATACCTTGGCAGATGCTACAAGTTCCCTATGGAAAACACTTTCTCAAGCAATGCAACCAGGTGGATTAATAGATGAATTAAGAAAGAACCTTTGTATGTTAGCTTCACGATTGGAAATCTACTTACCATTCTGTGATGAAGTATTCAGAACCGTAGTTCCTAAAGTAGTTAACAGAAGGCAACCTGGAGTATTAGATGGACCCAACCCAAGTGCTCCAGTAAAAGGTGGTAAGAAATCAATCTTAACTAAGTTATGACAAAAGAACCCTGGAGAATGGTAAAGAACCGCTCTTGGGATAGATACAAGAAAATTATCACTGACTTCTTAGATTGGGATGCTGGTAGACAATCCATAACTTGGGCCAAACATGTTAATCAGCTTCTCAGTCATGCCGAAGACAGTATACCTAAATATTATAACATCCAAATCGAAGCATTGTGTTACTACAATGCTTTCAGAAACTGGCCTATCAATAAGGCAACAGTCTCAGGAGAATTGGATGATGAAAACTTATCAATACTAATTTCTAAATCTTATATAGAACAAATCGGTTATCTTACACCGGAGGGTTATTGGGATTTTAATTGGGAACAAGATAGGTTTGTAATTAATGGTATAACGTATAAGCCTTCTGGAGATACTCAGACTGCTCAGGCAAAGGATGAGGCTTTAGTTTTCATGGTTATCCTAAAGAGAGACCGAGATACCAAAGTTGAATTTGTAGAATAAAAATAAAGTATATGGCAAAGATATTAGTACTGAGGTGGACACCAATTACTACAAACAGTGGAATCTGGTTTGATAGTAATCTGGTTATCCTTAATGGTACATCTGGAGTTCATATTGAAATGAAAGGTAATGGCAATGATGTAACGGCATTTCAATCAATGACCGGAAACAAATTTGTCACCTGCTTTCAAGATTACTTCGGTGATATCTGGGATAAAATAATACCTCATCCTGGTATAGGCCAGGTAATGAAATTCCGTGTAAATAAGCTTCCCGATTATGCTTGTATTCGGGGAGATATAGAAGACGGTGGAGATGTAGACCCCGAAAATCCAGATATACCAATGAATGCCTTCTGTGGTTCAGAGGGAGAACCATTCAGAGATATCGATTCGGAATTCTTACTGGGTCGTCAACGTGCAGTAATTAATCCTTAAATTTTATAAAATATGTATGTAAGTAAGTATTATACCTGCGAAGAAATAGACCAGCGGTTATTACAGGGTTACTATGATGACTTTGTTAAAGCTGGCTTTGGAGGAACTATAAATGAGTTCTGGGCCTTCGTACTTTCTATCAAGAATAAGGTAGATAAGAAAGAAGGATACGACTTATCGAAAAATGATTTTACCGATGAGTTGAAGGCTAAACTTGATGGCATCGAAGAACATGCAAATTACATCACCAAAGTTTCTCAGCTTGAAAATGACTTAAAGTATCAAACTGAGGAAGAAGTTAAACAGATGATTAGTGATTTGGTTGATGGTGCAGATGATGCTCTTGATACTCTTAAAGAGTTAGCAGAAGCTTTGGGTAATGATCCAAATTTTGCTACAACTATTACCAATAAGCTAACCGAATTACGTACTGCTTTAACAGAAGAGGTTAATCGAGCTAAAGAGGCAGAAGCCGCTTTGGGTGCAGCAGTAGCAGCAGTTCAGGATAATCTTGAATATGGGCTAGATCAGATTAACAAGAAGATTGATACTGTAAAGTCAGATTTAAAGGCAGAAATTGATCGAGTTGAAAGAAAGGTAGACAAGAATACCGAGGACATCAAAGACCTTAACAATAAAATAAATAATAATAATAATGAACTTGAGAATGAACTCAAGGGACTCATTCAACAGGAAAGAGAAGAACGTATCGCTGCTGATGCTGAGATTAAGGAAAGTGTAAATGAACTTAAGACCCTTCATATCAATGATAAGGCCGCACTCGAAGCTAAAATTGCTGAAGAGACTGCCAACCGTACCAATGCTGATACTGTCTTGGATTCTAAGATTAACGAGGAAATTACTAATCGCCAATCTGATACCCAGGCTCTTCAGAGTAAGATAGATCAGGAAAAAGTAGACCGTCATTCGGAGGACCAAGTTCTTCACAATGAGATTTCTAAAGAGGTAGCCGATCGTACAAATGCCGATAACCTTCTTCAGAGTAACATCGATAAAGAAGCACAAGCTCGTACTTCTGCTGACCAGGTATTACAGAATAATATCGATTCAGAAGCAACTACAAGAGCTGCTCAGGATTTAGTCCTTGATCATAAAATTGAGGATATAAAATTACAGGGCCAAGCAGATAAAGCCCAATTACTCGAGGCAATTGCTGCAGAGGCTATGGCTCGTGAAAATGCCGATATCGATCTCGATAATCAAAAGGTGGATAAACGAGAGGGTTATTCATTAACTAAGAATGACTTTACAGATATACTCAAAGCTAAGTTGGACGGTATTGAAGAACATGCCAACTATATTACCCATTTATCTCAGCTTATCAACGATTCAGGTTTCCAAACTGAGGACGAAGTAAAAGCAGCTATTCAAGAAATTGTAGGTGCTGCCCCTGAAGTACTTGATACTCTTAAGGAAATTGCCGATGCTTTGGGTAATGATCCAAATTTTGCTACAACTATTACCAAGAAATTGGCGGCTATTACTGAACAGGTTAATCAGGAAATAGAAGACCGTATTGCTGGTGATGAAGCAAATAGTGCTGAAGTAGCTACAGAAACCCAAGCCCGTAAAGATGCAGACATTGCTCTTGAGGCTAAGTTAAAAGAATATATAGACAATAAGTCTGCAACTGGCGATGCTGCAATTGGAGTTGTAAGGGATAATCTTAACAAGGAAATCCAGGATAGAAAGGATGCCGATGCCGCTATTCAAGCTTCTTTAGATAAAGAGATTGCTGATAGAAAGACTGCAGATGAGGCTTATAATGTTAGTTTGACTAACGTTAATAGACGTATATCTGAGTTGGCTTTAAGTATTCAAGATTCTATCAATACCTTACGTAATGAGCTTACTGAGCAAGTAAATGCTAATACAACGGCTATTGCTACGAATACTCACAATATCGAAAGAAATTCTGAGTCAATCACAAACTTAACTAAAACCGTAAGTGATAACTACAAGGAAGTTAAGGATATGATTAACGAAGAAATCGTTGACCGTACCAATGCCGATACTGCCTTAAGTTCTAGGATTGATAATCTTAATATAGACCTTAATACTGAGAGAGTAGAGAGGATTGCTGCCGACCAAGTTCTTCAAGTAAATCTTGACAAAGAGATAGCAGATCGTACTGCTGCAGATAATGCTTTAAGTACGGAGTTTACTGCTAAATTGGATAATACTAAACAGGCTTTAGAATCTGAGGTAGATAAACTTAACCTCAAGTTAGATCAAGAGAAGGAAGATAGAATTGCAGGTGATAATGCTTTAGGAACTCGTATTGATTCTCTAGAGGTAGGTAATACCGATGCTATGAATGAACTAAAAGCAAAGGTAAATGCTAATACCACTGCTATTAATGCCGAGAAAGACCGAGCTATTGCAAAAGAGACCACTCTGGAGGCAAAGATAGATACCAATCTTCAGAATCACAGGGATGATATGGCCGGTATTACTCGAGATATGCTTACCGAGAAAAACGAACGTTTGGCTGGAGACACTCTACTTCAAACCAATATTGATAAAGAAGCAACTGATAGAGCTAATCAAGATACACTTATCAGTAATGCTCTTGCTCAAGAGAAGGCAGAGAGGATTGCTGCCGACCAAGCACTGGATAATAAGAAGGTAGATAAAGTAGATGGTAAAGTACTTTCTTCTAATGACTTCACGGATTTGCTATATGCTAAACTTGATGGCATTGAAGAACATGCAAACTACATCACTAAGGTATCGGAGTTATTAAACGATTCTGACTTTCAGAATGCAGAACAAGTAGAGGCTGCAATCCAAAACATTATTGGTTCAGCTCCTGAAGTATTGGACACTTTGGCAGAGATTGCTAAGGCTCTCGGTGATGATCCCAACTTTGCAGCAACTATGACTACTAAGCTTACAGAGTTGGAGAATAAGCTTGAAGCCGAAAAGAACTTACGAGAACAGGGAGATAATACTTTACAACAATCATTCACTAACCTGAGTAATACTCTTACTACTACGGTAAATGAGCTGAGAACTTTTGTAAGTGAAACTCGTACAGAGTTGTTAACTTCCCTGAATGCTACTAATGCTCTGGTAACTCAGAATACTGCTAATATCCAACGTAACCTGGAATTAATCCAGGGTATTCAGGATAATATCAATGGTAATTATACGGCCATTACGGATCTGTTAAATAACGAAATTGCTGCTCGTAAAGCTGAAGATATTCGGTTGGAAGCAAAGATTGATCAGAATACTTCTGACCTTAATACCGAGAGTGAAGAGAGAAAGGCTGCTGATAAAGTTCTTCAAGATAATATCGATGCAGAAGAAGCTGCTCGTATTGCTGCAGACACCGCTCTTGGTAAACGTATCGATAAAGAAATCCAAGATAGAATAGATGCAGATACATCTTTGGATAACAAATTTACCAATATTACCAATGACCACGAAGAAAGGTTAGTAGCCGAGGAAGCAACTTCTGATGCTTTACCTAATACCATGGTTACTGGTGTAAGTGAAATAAGTAGAGATGACTCTAAACTTACTTTCAAGGTAAATACTTCTACTAAGGACGTTTCTAACAACCAATACGGAGAATCCAATGAGGCCATTAAAGAACTTCTCCCGGTAACCCAATCTCTTGCAGGAGTCATGTCTGCAGCAGATAAGATTAAGTTGGATGGGTTGGATGAAAATGCCCTTACAGATATATCGGCTGATTCCGATGCAAGTAAAGTAACCGTAACCGTAACTAAGGATAATGGTCTGAATGCTGATACTACAGAAACCTTTGATTTGCCTCAGGCATCAGATACTAAAGCCGGTACGATGACTGCTAAGGATAAGGTAGAGTTAGATAGAATTACTACTGTTAACTTTGCTCTTGGGGATGTAACTCCAAATGAGACTTCAATAGGCATTGCTGCTACTAAAACTGTAATTGAGGATGGTACTGTAGAACAGAATCCTATTACCTTGCCTGCTTCTACTTCTGAGAAGGCCGGTGTACAATCTGCTGCCGATAAGAAGTTGTTTGATTCCATACCAGATAATATTATCATCTTATCTGGTAATAACCCAGTTGAGGTAGGCCAGCAAAGTAGTCATGTAACTTTAACTCATAACTTCTCTTCTAAAAAAGAAGATGGTATTTATACTCATGAGCCAGAAGATTATAAGACTACTTATATCCCTGCTGCTACTCAAACCCTTGCAGGTGTACAATCTGCTGCCGATAAGAAGTTGTTTGATTCCATACCAGAATCCTTTGTACTTGCTTCTGGAGGCAATCTAGAAATTTCAGATTCTGAGGTCATCATTACTCATGCTGGAGCTAAACTAGACTCAGAATCTGGTGTCTATGTTAAGGGTAGTAGATATGTAATGGGTACTATACCAGCAGCAACTAAGACTACTGCAGGTGTAATGACTGCCCAAGATAAGATTAATCTTGATGAGACTTTGCCCAATGCTATTGCTAAGGAAATTGAGGATAGACAAGAGGCAATCGATACAGCTATCAAGAATCTGGGAGATTCTCAGACTGCTGCTTTAGAAAAAGAGATTCAAGATAGAAAAGATGCTGATACTGCCCTTGATACTAAACTGCAGAATAACATTGATACTCTAGAAGCCAAGCATGATGCCTTTGTAGCAACTAAGGGACAAGCTGATGGGTTTGCTCCATTGGATGGTAATGGATTGGTACCAGCTAACCATTTGCCTTCATATGTAGACGATGTAATCGAGGTATACGCTACTTATGAAGTAAGCTCTACTGGAGGTCTTACTAATGTTCAGTTGTATACTGATGCTACTCACCAAACTCCGGTAACTGGAGAATCTGGTAAGATATACATTAATGTTGCTAATGGGGAACCTCCTTATCAATTCCGTTGGTCAGGTACTAAATTCGTAGATAGTAACACTTCTTCCCTTATTATTGGAGAAATTGCAGGTACTGCTTTCGAGGGTAGTAGAGGTAAACATCTTGAGGATGTGGTATCTAGTATGCCTAGAAATTTAATCAGTAATATTTCAATAGCTAACAGAAACAAGAGGAATATAATTATTCAGTGTAATTATTCTTCTTTAAATGACCAGGGTCATTACATAGATCAGCCTGAGGGGATGCTTATTCCACTAACCAATGCCACTACTCAAGAAGCCGGTTTGATGGAGGCAGAAAGTGTAATAAAACTTAATCAAACCCTACCGAAAGCCATAGAGGATGAACAAGAGGCTCGTATTGCAAAAGATAATGAGCATGATAAACTAATCAATAGTTTACCTCAGGAGATAATGACGGTAATCATCACCATTACCCGAAATACGAATAATCTCGAATTAAAGTATTTTAGATGGGTAAAGAATACCGAAGAGGGCTCATATAGTAGAGGTACAGATGTGAATGTCACCATACCAGCAGCAACTAAGACTACTGCAGGTGTAATGACTGCAGCTGATAAGACTAACTTGGATAATACGGTACAGGGGTTGGCAAATGAGATTACCAATAGAACTAATGCTATCAATACTCTTCGTACAGAATTGAAAACTTACGTTGACGATTTGATTGCTGATACTGGTTCAGATGTAACTGCATTAGAAACTAAGGTAAATAATCACATTGCCAATAAATCTAATCCTCATACAGTTACTAAAACTCAGGTTGGATTGGGTAATGTTAATAATACTTCCGATGCTAATAAGCCCGTATCTACTGCTCAAGCTACTGCTATTGCTGATGCTAAGGCTGCAGGTACTGCTGCTCAGACTTCTATCAATAGCCATGCTGGTAGAAAAGATAATCCTCACGTAGTAACTAGAGCTCAATTGAGTTTGGCAACTACCGACCAGGTAGTATTTGCTAAGACTACTGCTCCTTCCGGTTTCTTCAAAGAGTCTTCAGATGTTCGACTCAAATCTAATATTAAGGATTTGAATCATACTCTGGAACAGATTTGCCAGATACCAACTAAGTCATTCGAAATGCTTGGTAAAGAGGACGAGGGAACTATTGCTCAGAATCTTGAGGGATTGGGATTTGGTAAATATGTAGAGGAAGTTCCAGTAGAGAAATCTACAGTACCTAATCCAGAGGAATTCGAAACTTTGGAAATCAATGGGGAAGAGTATGTACTCGTAAAACAAGTTAAATATCACAAGATGTCAACTTTGGCAATTGAAGGTGTTAAACTTCTCTACGATGAGATTAAGGCTTTGAAGGCTGAGATTCAAGAACTTAAAAATAAATAATCATGGGAGAGATAGCAACCTGGAGTGCTGTCAAAACTAAAGTAGGCCTTGGTAAGACAGGAAATGACTGCCCTACCAAGGCTGAATTGTTAGCACTCTCCTCGACAGGAACAGGGGAGAATTATGTGGGGTTGGAACTATCCAATGCCAGTTCCTATGGAAATAATGAATGTGTCAAACTCGAAGATATTCATAAGGTAACCTATAAGTATACATTTACTTCTCGATACAGTAGTATAAGTTTTGATGCTTTGGGTAACCCCAGTTCTTCTAATCAAGGCTTTGGTTTTATTTCTACGAAACAGAAATATTGGGATGGAATAGCTAATGGGGCTGAAGTTACGGTAAATTATACTATTAGTAATACACCCACATGGGTAACTAATCACGGTAATCAAGTATCTTCTTGGACTGCTTCGGAGAATCTGGGATTAACCTCTCGGTCAGATTCCAATACTCTTGTTACACAGAGCGAATCTGGTAAAACTTTTAAAGTAACTTTTACTCAAGCTGCAGCTTCTCAATCTTGGAGTTATGGGTTTAGTGTAAATCCAACTTCTATGTCTTTTGGGGCAACTGGAGGTACTAAAACCTTTACGGTAACTTCATACAAGCAAGAATTAAGAAATGGCCATAATTATGGTAACCAAATTTCTTTAACTTATACTAGAGCTAATGGAGGAAGTATATCCGGTACCGGTACTTCTGTAACTATGGGTAATAATACTTCTACCAGTACACGAAGTGGTACGGTAACCTTAACCCAAGCTGAAACAGGGAAGAAGTTAACCGTATCTTGTTCTCAGTCGGCAGGTTATAAAAGCTACAGTGAAATTACTGCAAGTGGTGGAGCTGTAACCGATATACCTGCAAGTGGAGGTACAAGAAGTTCATTTACTACTTTGCCAACTTATTCCCAGACCTGGGGATGGAATGGTTCTACAACGGGAGGAGGTACGATTACAAGTGGTGCTAATATTAGTTATGGTACTGCAGTTAGTGCAGGTTCTTTGGGAACTACGGTTAAATCTAAAACCCAGGTAGGAACCCTTACTGGTACCTTATCACTAAATGGTAAAACCAAATCTGTAAGTGTACCAGTATACCAGGCAGCAAACGAATTTACTGGGTATACCTATGGTTCTTGGAGTGTAAGCTTAACGGCAAATTCTTATACCATCGGTAATACTGGAGGTAGTGTAACTTTGTACCCCAGTGCAAGTAGACCCAGGTATGCTAACTATACCTCGGGTTCAAATACAAGGGATGGCTCTGATAGTGCTACTCCAAGTTTAAGTACCAATGGTACCTCAGGATTTAGTCTATCAGGTACTACACTTCGTGCTTCTGAGAATACCAGTACAAGTAGTAGGTCTATTAGAGTTACTGCTTCTTATGAGGGTGCTTCCGATTATGTGGATATCACTCAGGGAGGTGCAAGTGTATCTTATAATTATTATTTTAATTGGAATGGTGCTGGTGCAAGTGAATCCATTCACCATGCTGCTTCAGGGGATACTTTATCTAAGACTTTTATATCCTATAAGAAAAAAGTAATTAATGGTTCCGAAACTTCAGATACTTATGATGTAGGTGTAAGTTTGTCTGGTACTCCCTCTTGGTCTTCTGTTACAGTTAGTGGTAAGACTGTATCAAGTAAAGCTTCAGAGAATATCGAAGAATCATCAAGATCTGCTACGGTTACAGTTACTCAAAGTGAATCAGGTAAAAAACTTACACTTGATATCACTCAGAATGCTGCAACAATTATCTATGAATACGTATTTAATTTGGAGTAATAAAAATACAACACCATTCTGTATTTAATGTGTATAATTAACCTAAGTATTAATCTTTAAAACCTTACAATTATGGGAGTAGAAGTAAAAGGTGCCGGCGATGACGTTGTAATCGCGGACAGAGGCTGTAACGATGGTTGCGGATGTAGAGATCATTCAGGATGGGGCTCTGGTTGGGGAGCCGTGGGTGGTGCATTGGTAGGTGGTGGTTTTGGTGCTGCCGCAGTTTCTGTATGGGACAAAATCAATGACACCAAGGCTGACATCCAGAAAGTAGAATCTACTGTTCAGGAAGCAAAAGCAGGTATCTACAAGGATATCTCTGATGCTGCCCGTGGGGTAACCCAAGAAATCGGTGGAGTAGCAAAAGATGTTGCTGGTGTTGGTAAAGAAATTCTTAACAACCGTTTCGCAACAGAAAGAGGTCTCTGCGATTTGGGCTACAAAACGAATTCGGATATCCGTGATTCCCGTGACCAGATGGGAGCAGGATTCAATCGTGTTATGGACCGCCTCTGCAATATGGAGCATTATCAACAGAATTGCTGCTGCGAAACTAAAGGCTTGATTAAAGAAGTAAAATCAGACTTGGCTCTTCAGCTGGAACGTTGCTGCTGTGACATCAAGAATGGACAACAGGAAATCAAATGTCTCATTGAGAACACTGCAAAGGACCAGGAGATTGCCAGTTTGAACCGAGTGGTAGATGCCCAGAGAGACCAGAACATTATCAACCAAGTGGTTGCAGCTCTGAAGACTACTGGAGGTACTACAACGGCATAACTAATTGTCATACCAGGATGATTAGAAAGGAGTACATCTATCAGGGGTGTACTCCTTTTTTCGTTTTAACCACTTGAACTAAGGAATTATGGAAAAAGAACAACTCACCGAATTTAAGATACAGTTAGCTCTACCGGCTCCCACTATAGAGATTGCACAAGAAGTAGCAAACAAAGCTCAGGTACTCATTAATCAATTTGGATACTATCAATTCTTAAACCTGGTAGACTTCATGCAAAAGAATCCGGGTGCAGTTTCATTTGGTTTAAATTTAATAAATAGAAAATGATTATGGACGAAAGAACATTGATTTTCCAAAAGTTACAAAAGGGTGAAGTAATCTTTACCTTAGAGAAAGACAGGAGGTCTGGTTATCCCATTTTCGATACCGCAAAGATTGTGAAGGTAGGCGAGAGTAAACCCATGGCATCCGGTACTAAAGATGGCTTTGTTAACAGTATCGAATTAGTGATCCAAGATTCTGTATCACAGCTTACAATATACCTACCTTCACAATCTGATGAGGGTATTTATAATGGGGTATATTATACTACCGATATAGTGAATATAATTAATGAGGTTACTATGCAAAAACAAAATGCCTTAAATATACTTAACAATCGACCAAAGTTTGAGGCAATTGTTTCTGAATGTGATAATATTCTCAATTCAATTAATCAATCCCAATCTGCTCCAAGTAGACCTGCTCCGGAGTTTGATGAATTTCGGCAATATATCGATCAACGGATAACCACGCAAGAAACTCTTTTACAAAGGATTGCTCAGGAGTTGGGATTAGATAAACCCAAATAATAAATAAGAATTATGCTAAGTAAGTCGGTTAATATTACACTATCGACTCCAGTTGGCTCTCTAGAAATATACGTAGACAAACGAGAACAAGCTCGTGCAGAAAGGTTGATTGCCAAAACTCCAAGTATCTTAACCAAAGGCTATGCGAAGGGTACAGAAAAGTTTGGTAATCAACTTCTTCGTATAGTAAGACGAAGTTTGAATACGGGTGTTCCACCAAGAGGTTCAGGAGTATCATGGCCACCCCATGCTCCAGGAACCATTAAAAAATATGGGGATCACACTATGTTACACCTTACTGGTCAGTATGCTAGATCAGTTACTTTAGTAAAGGGTAAAAAACGGACTTTTGTTGGATTACCAATTGGAATCAAGAAGATTACTTATACTGGTAAGACTTCTAGAAAAACCTTGAACCAGATAGCTATCATGTTAGAATATGGTAGCAGGGATGGTAATTTACCACCTCGTCCTCTATGGGGTCCTGCTTATAAAGCTGCTGGTGGAAAAGCAGCTTTACAAAAGGAGATACGTAATGCGGTTAGAAAGGAATTAAGGAAAGTAAAATAATATGTCGGATTTCGAAATATCTTCTTTATCAGGGACTGGTCCTGCTACTATTAGAGTGAAGCCTAAAGCAGCTAATGAATCAGAATCTAATAAAGAACAAGTAATAAAAGTGATAGTTCAGGGAGTAGAAAGGGAAGTTACTTTTACACAAAAGGGAAAACCCCAAGTAGTAGAAACTTGGAAGCCCTTCCTTACTATTTCACCTGACAGTGATAGTTATACTTTTGATGGTACCAAAAGGCTTGAGATTTGGGAAGTATCAGTTTATAGTTATGAACAAAAATATATTGGTGGTGAACCTCAAGAAGAATATAGAGCCTTAGATTGGACTGTTGAAAATTCCTTGGATTGGTTAAATATAACCAAAGAAATTGGGGAGGGTAATAATGCTGGAAAATTAACAGTTAAGACGCTCTCTTATAACAACGAGTATGAGGCAAGCACTTATAATCCAAAGGAAAGAAGCGGTGTTATACGAATAGTATCTCAGGCTGGTACGAAAGATATAACTATAAAACAATCTCCTGGTAAAAGAACTACTGAGTATGGTTTTGAACCAACTCCTAATATACCATTCCCCGGTGTTGGACAAGGCAGTAGTACTGCTTCTATTAGGGGTGTAAAGGGATACCAATACTACCATATCAATGGTTATGAAGTTGCTAAGTTTGTAAAACAATTTAAGATAACAGACATTAGTAAAACCATAGAAGGTACTCTTTCTGCTCCTGGGGCAGACCCCTTTCCCTATAAAGTATGGCTTACTGATTACCCATCTAATATAAGTACTACTTGGGTTAGTGAATTAAATTGTACTGGCCATCTTGAAACCAATATATCCTCGATGAGGGGTATAATTGTAACTTATAACGGGATTATAAATGATACTGGTAGCCATGAAGTTCAACTAAAAATTAGATTAGGAAATTAATGATAAATTCAGAAGAGATAGTAGAGAGAACTTTTTATATCTCTTTACTAAGTACAATGTTAGAAATGGGTCTAACTTTGAATCCAGAAGACTTCTTACCTTTGTCTCAAGAAAACGAAAAAAGATTTCAAGAGGCAATTAAGAATATGAAGAAGTTTATACCCCTATTTGGTATCGGGAATAATCAAGTGAAAGGCCCTAAAACTCTCCCAAGAATAACCCTAGAATTACAGGGTTATTATGCTGGGGATATTGGTGTGAACAAATACATTATTGGTGATAGACTTGAAGACGGTAATTACCAAGCTTCAGAGTTTCCTTATGAAACCAAAGATATTACCATAGATGTACATCTAGTTTCTCAAACTCAAGCAGATATGAGATTACTACATACAATCTTATATACTAGCTTACCTGCTAGAGGATACATAAAACCTTATTTCAATGATTTAGAGGAATGGGACAAGGGCAGGCTTGCATCAACCGGAAACCTATTCATTGAAATTGGTAATTATTATGATCATCCAGATGTAGAACATGGAATACTTGAAAAGGTATATACTTACATATGTAAAGATGGTATTCTTCCAGAAAAACCCCTGGAAGAAGGTATACTTACACCTATACAGGATATATCAGTTCTCATTGGTTTGTTAGAACAAAACGAAAATGAAATGTTAGAGTTAAAAGTACCTAAGGTATAGGTACAATACTCTAGGGTATAAATTAAACGAGTAATTAACTTTAATCACAATAGAATTATGCCAACTTCACCTCATGTTGATTTTAAGTTTAAGAACAACAATGTTCTTCAAACTACTCCTATGTTAGGAGTTTCTTGTGTATTGGCTAGAACTACTAAGGGCCCTTATGATGACCCATCAGAAATCATCTCTACATTCTCTCAGTTCCAAAGAATCTATGGTTCTGAAATTGTACCCGATGGTTCTGTATCAAATATCGAAAAGGCTTTGCAAGGTGGTTCTAAGCTTCGTGTTATTCGAGTGCTTGGTAAGGGAGCTACTCAAGGTACAGTAGCTGCAACTGCGGGTAAAGCTAAAACAGTTGCTAAATCCGAAGAGGAAGGTATAGCACCTGCTTCTGCTACTCCAGACCCTGCTACTCCTGCAGCATTGATAACCATTGCTTCTGGGGGAACTACTTATAGTTTGGGATTGGTAACCAAAGGTTATGGAGACCCAATCGGTAGTACTGATACCTTCCAGGTAGGTTTCTATAAACAATTCAATACCTTGTATTATAGAATCTATTCAGGCAATGGCCAGGTACTTGAACAAGGTCCGGTAGTAACTTATAAAACTGCCGATGATAACAATAATACTTCGGTAGATTACCTTGCTCTTAGTGCCTTTGCTAAGAACTCAGAGTATATCAAACCGGTAGTAGTTGCTGGTTCATCTTTTGAGAACTTAATCAAATGGCTTACCGATAGTGTAGATGGTACAAAAAATGCCGTTACTGTAACAGTTGGGGGAGCAGCTCCTTCAGATACCGAGAAACTATTTACCGGTACCGTAGGTAGTGCTGGTTCTAACCCTACTGCTGATGAATGGATCGCTTCATTGGATTTAGTAAGGGACTACACTGACTTTTACCAATTATTCATTTCCCATATCTCTCAACACCTTACTACTGATGCTGACGTACTCAAGGTATATAAGGCTGCTGCAGATATGGCAAAAGAATTGATGGAATGGGTACTGTACATAGAAGTCCCAAAACACTTAACCCATTACACCCAGGGTACTCAACCAAGAGACTATAAAGCTCAGGTTACTTGGGTACAGACTTGTCTTGGTACCGTGGGTAATTCCAAGTATATTGCTTACTTTGGAGGTGGCCTTAAGTACTACAATGAGAACGGCAATCTTCAAGATTCTGATGTAGTAGGTACCATTGCAGGTTTGGGGGATGCTTCTGCTACTCAATATGGTCCTTGGAAATCCTTTGCTGGTATGAACCGAGGAGTTATTGGAGATGCAGTTGGGCCCGTATGTCCAAATTATGGTTCTCCTTCTCGATATAGTGAACTGAACACACTTGCTCAGAATTATATCAATGAGATGGTAATCAAAGATACTCCCGATGCCGGTAAACAAACCATGCTATGGCATTGCTTCTCTTCTCAGGTAAAACAGGATTCAGAAAGATTCCTTTCAATCGTAAGATTGAATTTGTATTTGAAGAAGTTCCTTCGTCCAGTACTTAATAAGTATTTGGAAGAACCAAACGTTTGGGGAACTTGGAAAAGAATTTGGTTGGAAGTTAAACCTACATTAGATTCTTTGGTAGATGAAGATGCCATGACAGAATATACTTGGATGGGTGACCAGGATGCAACTTCTTGGGATGATCTTTCCGTAAATAACGAAGCAGATGCCCGTCAAGGTAAATATCGTGCTATCCTTAAGTATAAAGACGTAGTTCCTATGCAAGAGGTAACTATGGAGATTGTAATTGATGCTGCTTCTAAGTCGGTATCAGTTGTAGAAACAAGTAATAACCTATAAACATATAACGATGGGAGCAAAAGTAAAAAATCCCCGGAAGAAATTCCTGTGGAGTATCATGTTCCCCAAACACCCTATCAATACTTATCTATTCCAAAGTTGTACTTTGCCTGATATTGAGATTGACCAGGTGGCTCATGGGGATGTCAATAGAGATGTTAAAACTGCTGGTAGGGTTACTATAGGTAATCTTATCGTAGAGAAACTTATGACTACTGCAGGTTCAGATACCTGGCTTCATGACTGGCTCTATTCTTGCCAAGACCATATAGTTGGTGGTGGCTTAGTACCAAGCCAATATTGGGAAACGGCTATTGTAAACGAACTTGCCGAAGATGGAGTTTCGGTTCTTAATACCCACGTCTTCGAAGAGGTATGGCCATGTAAGATTACCGGCTTAGACTTGGACAGAATGGCTTCAGAGAATACCATAGAGTCCATAGAGTTCTCGGTGGGTACTGCAGACAAATACTAATTTCTTAGTCTATTTTCACTAAGATTCGGTGGAGGGGTGGGATTCCTGTGATAGGAGCTCACCCCTTTCTTGTTGTTATACGGAGTACTATGAACATTTGTAAACATTAAATATATCAAAATTATGGAATTTAGAACATTTAGATTTACCGGACCCTCTGGTTTCGAATATGAAATTAGAGAACAGAATGGAGCTGATGAAGACATTCTCAGTAACCTTTCAGACATGAAAACTTTAATGAACCTTACCAAGTTCATTGCAGCAATCGTAATTAGAACTAATGCCACTCCTAACGGTAAGCTAACCGTTGATGATGCTCTCAATCTACCAGTCAATGACCGCTATGCAATTATTTTCAATTCTCGTATATTCTCACTGGGAGAGGAAGTAGAATTTGAATATGACTGGGGTAAAGAGAACGGTGGTAAAGTTACTTATGGCCAAGACCTTCATGAGTTCCTTTTCGATTATTCAGAAGTACCCACTGATAATAGGGTATTTGATGAAAAACCAGATGCCATCCCTTATTATCCAAAGGGTATTCAATTAACCGGTCATGAATACCTTCTTTCATCGGGCAAGAAAATCAAATTTGATTGTATGACTGGTAAGGGAGAACAAGAGTTCATGAAGTTACCCTTGGATAAACAAACTAAGAATGCCCCCTTACTTTGTCGGAATCTTTACTTAGAAGTAGACGGTAATTGGGAGAAGGTAGAAAACTTTACTCCTTTTACTGCAAAGGATATGGCTGAGATGAGAAAGTATATAATCTCTATTGACCCTATCTTTAAGGGAGAGTCCCATATTACTAATCCCTTAACTGGAGAAGAAAGAACTTATCCTATAGTTTGGGCACCCAATTTTTTCTACCTGACGGAAGAGTAATGTTAGAGAGTGATTTTGTTTATATCACCAGAGCCGAGATAGCCTTAGACTATTTCGGCTTTTTACGTCTTCCGTATAGAATCAGGAAAATATTTAAGGAAATGGCCGAACAATATTATAAACAATTAAAGAAAAGAAAATAAATTATGAATACCAGTAGGAGTATAGTAGAGGTCGGTGTTGCCATGGTATTAAAAGACCGATTCTCTCAGGAGGCTGGCAAGATATCTGGGTCATTCAGAACTATGATGAATGACATGAGTACCTGGAATAGAGGTATACAGATGTCAGCTTCTAATACAATGGACTTCGGAATGCAGCTCGTAGGGGGAATGGCAAGGGCCTATAAATACTCTGCGGGTGTTCAGAATGAAGTTTGGACTGCTTCGAAAATTGCCGGTGCTACCATTGCAGAACAAAGAGAAATGTTACAATTGGCAAAAGATGTCAATGAGATAACTCCTCTTACTGCTTCGGATGTTGCATCAGGACAAAGATACCTGGCTATGGCAGGTAATAAATTCGATGCTATTAAAGAAATGATTGGGCCAGCATCTAAGCTGGCTTCAATCTTTACTATGCCAGTGGGACAGAAAGGTGGTGTAGCTGACTTGATGACTAATATCATGTCAATGTACCAAATCCCAATGGGAGAAGCCGCTAGAGTAACCGATGACTTATATACTGCAGTTACTAATGCAAATATATCTTTGACAGACTTAGCCCGGTCCATATCTTATGCAGGAGCAGATATGGCAACTGCTGGAGTAGACCTTCGGCAAACGGCTGCTGCTATCGGTGTATTGGGAGATATGGGTATACAAGGTTCTATGGCAGGTACCTCTCTGGCTAATATGATTCGTTACTTACAACTCTCCCTTGTTAATCAAAAAAAGGGAGGCTATAACGCTTTAGCAGACTTGGGCTTAAGTCCGGATGAGTTTTTCGATGCTCAGGGTAACCTTATAGATCTTTACACTATCTATCAGAAATTTGCCAAGGCGGCAGTAGACTTACCTTCACGGATAGAAACACCAACCTTCTTCAATATCTTTGGTGTTCGTGGTAATCGAGGCATGCTTCCAGTACTTAGAGATATTGCTTCTGGTAGAGATAAGATGGGTAAGATACTTGCAACCTATGATCAAAACATGGGAGCAGTAAATCGACTTAATGAAGAACGTCTTAAAACTGATGCGGGTGTTATTGACCAATTCGAATCAAGTTTAGAAAACTTAACCGTTACTGCAGGAGCGGCTTTGGGTAGAATATTTACCCCAGTACTCAATGTGGGTAATTCTATCATCAAAGTAATAAATTCTATCTCTGAAACTTGGGCTGGTAGCTTTGCTCTTAGAGTAGGGGCTACAGCAGTAGTAGTTGGTACCATCGTTGCAGGGTTTAATACTGTGAGAGGTATTATAAGGTCGGTTGGATATTTACAAACTATTGCCACGGCTTCTACTGAGGGTATGTCTGCAGCAGCTATTAAGACGAACACCCAATTTGCTATCATGGAAGCCCATATGATAAGTATGGTAAATCTCATGAGGACTATGGTTCAATTGCAGATGATGATGGGGGGAGTTAGTATGAATAGAGCGGGTAGATTTTATAATACCCAAACTGGTAGATATGTTAAGACTCCAAACCCTGGGATGTCTCCCGCCACTTCACTCATTGGAGGTGTAGTTGGAGGTACTGTAGCTAATCAAGCTGGTAAACAAGCTGCTAAGACTGTTGCTACTAGAAGTTTAGCTTCGGTAGGTGGTAGGTTATTAGGGTTAATTGGTGGACCCTGGGGATTAGCTATTACCGTAGGTTTACCTTTACTAATAGAAGTAGGTAGTAGACTTATTGATTCAGTAGATAGGAATACTAATGCCCAAGATAAAGGTAAAGAAGATTCAACAACTATTCGGACTCAAAATGAAGAGAGATTTATTAATGCCGTAAGATTAGCTATCAAGGAGGGTATGAGAGATTCTCGGATTAATATTTCTGTAGATGGCCAAGCAGTTGGGGATTATGCCCCAGGTTCTCAACAAGATTTTACTGGGGCCGCATTTGTAATGGGATTATAAACTAAAACATTATGGCTAGAGTATTAAATAAGGCAGCAGGTAAGGTTGTTGAAAAATACAATGACCTTACAAGGGATACCGCAGGAGTTCTTACGGGTCCCTTAAATAAACTATGGAGAGCCAGGATATTACTCAATAGGAATACATCTACACTTCCAAAAGATGATGCTCTAAAAGGTAAGCTCTATAACCCTAATGGGGTTATAGGAGAGGCTCAGATATCTTCCAAGAATCCCACATTGAATAAACAACTCCAGGAAAAATGGAGGATGGAATTGCAATTCCCTAGAATTGAAGAAGGGGAAGGAGTGGATCCCGCAAAGGGTAACAAGAATACTACCAATCATCGAAACTTTGAAGTAAAAGCCGATATTATGTATCAGAATGAGGTAAGGATATATAATATGACCGTTAACCCAACTCAATACATTGTTTTACAGAATAGACCTCCAGAATTGGATTTTCGAGGTGAAACAACATGGGCAACCATTAAGTCTATGGGACGTAATGTACCAATGTATCACTATACTGGGGCTGAAGACATTATCCAATTTAATGTATCCTGGTACTGTAATGACCCAGAGAATCCCGAAGAGGTAGTAAATAAATGTAGGCTATTAGAAGCATGGTCTAAATCAAATGGTTACCAAGCTGCTCCTCCAATTGTTAAAATAGAATGGGGTGATTCTGGTATATTTGATAATCACAATTATATACTTACTTCAGCAAACTATACCTTGAAGAATTTTCAGAATGGTTATAGGATAAGGGTACCGGGAAAGCCGGCTACTTTTGGAAATGGTAGATTATTACCTGCAACAGCAACCCAAGAATTGATTTTCAAGAGAGTAAGTGCATATAACTTATCCTATGGAGATTTCATAAATTCTGATTCACTTAAAAAGACGGGAGGTATTAAATATGATTGATGTTAACCAATATATAAAGGGAGCTAGCCCATATAATGATGCCTATGCTTTGAAATACGAAGATGGGGATTATTCTTTAGAGGCCAACCCCCCAGTAATACCCTCATCTGCAAACGATATTCAGCATACCGTTAAAGATGGGGAAACTTTACAGAATATCGCTTTTAGATATTATGGGGATTCTGGGAAATGGTATATTATAGCAGAAGCTAATAAGATACTAAACCCCTTTAGAGAATTAGAAATGGGAACTTTAATAAGGATACCGATATATGGCAGCTAAACAGAAACCAATACTATACAATGGAATGGGTCAACCCTATTTGGCCCTTTTCAATTTTGGAGGTATGCCTATAATGAATCCTCTTACGGGCATACCCCTCGGAGCGTATATAAGTACCTGGAATTATAGATATGACGAAGAAAAAGAAAATTTGGCTACACTTACATTTGATACGGGTAATCCTGATACTGTAGATATTGCTGATATACAAGAGAATCAACAAATCTGTCTTCAGTGGGGTTATATTTACCCAGATGGTCAATTTATATCGGGGCCTATAAAAATACTAAAGGTAAGAGAATTCGAAGCAGTATTCGATTCTACGGGTACTCATGTAACTATCAAGTGCATTGACTCTACAGGGGATTTAAGATTTCAACCGGCTTATGTTCATTCGGATATGGAGGGTTATAAATTATCTACCTATTTAGACAATGGCTGTGGGAATGCCACTGGTGTAATCATAGAAATATTTCAGTAATGGAACAACAGATAATAAGTAATAAAGTATACGAGTCACTACAAGTGCCAACAGAAAATACTCGTACTACTACTGGAAAAGTACTTTATGCTAACAAATACAGTGGAGTAGCTGAAGTAGCAATGCCCGAAGATTTAAAGGCTTTAATAGATAGCGATTTTGGGTTAGTGGGAAAGAATATCTTGGTTCAGTTAGAACAGAAGATGAAGGGTTATACCAATGGCCCCTGGTATGTGGATTCAAGGGATGGGGTTATTTATATACATAATAGAAAGTTTAATGAGGAGCCTGTATGTACTTATACTTATCAGGGTGAGCAGGGTGAAGTACTCAGAGTATCCTTTGCTACTCAAAAGGTAACTAAACGAGTTAAAGCAGTATTAGCACCATCTTTAGACCCTGATAGTAAAGACCTATCTGTATTATCAACCAACATTAATGAACCAGAAGATAAACCCTCTTTAGCTTTAAGCCCCTATATAGCTAGAGTAGATAATATTGAAGTATCTAATCTTACCAGTAACGGGTTTGAGGATTATCAAAGCCACCCTACTACTCCCACCGAAGTAATAGATACTTGGGATATGAAAGTTCAATACAATAGGGAAAAAGAAGCCGAGTATAAAAAGAGGGTAGCAGAGTATGAAGCTGTTGGTCCGGTTGGAGCTTATGAAGCTGGTAAACAAAGGAGATTCGATGAGATGTCTACTGAAGATATACGTACCACTATTAATCAAGCCGTCAGTGAATTACCAGATGATAAAAAGAGAGCTCTTCAACAAGTACTAAAGAATTCCAGAAATGGTAAAGAATTAGAAGCTAATCTTAAAAAGTTATTAGAATATGAAATGTATCTTTTTGAAGATGAAGATGGTATGGAATTTATGGTAACCGAATATGTAGATCCTCTAGATTATGACCCAGAGGGTTATGCCTCTAAACAAGCTGGAGCGGGTATAGCTTCTGGTATCAATTTTCAAAGGAGAGTATTACCAGCATCTGAAAGAGGGTTTGAGGCTTTGAATAAAGACCCTTATACTGAAGTATTATCCGATATGGAAATTGATACTACTAAACACTATGGCCAAGGTCAATACGGTAAAAAGGTTAAGGTAAGGCATATGAAAAGAGTAAATCTTAGAGTACCCATCTATAAGCTTTATCACAACTTATTCAGTAGATACGGAGGAGCTGATAAGTATGCTTGGGCAGCCAATGCTAATGCTAATGGTGGCTTAAAGCAAACAGAAAAAAGATTAGTATGTCAACTTCAGGTAGTTGGTAGACCCATGTTAGCAACTTCTCAAATAATTAATTTAGAGAACGTGGGTAAACGATGGTCTGGGCTTTGGTATATAAAACAATGTACTCATTCAATGGATGCTGGTCAAGGTTATATAACCAATATGGAGTTAGTAAAAAATAATTCTAAGTCTGGTTCTGTAACTTCTCGAACTGATCTATCTACTCAGGATATTGTAGCAAATGATGCTAAGGCCAATGCTAAGACTGATAGAGGCAAAGATAAAAAGGCTTTAAGCTCTTCTCAAAATCTTAACCTTAACTTTACTTATAATGAGAAAGTATACTACAATGAACATTTCCTTAATGAAAAGGGGGAAATAATTGACATCAAAGGTCAAGCTGAGTTTATTAGAAAAAAGGCTTACTATACCGAAGTAAATGCTAAAGATCCCAAAGCTTTGGCAGAAGGTATAGTTTTATCTACTGGTAATACAGTTACTTCTAAGGGTAAACTAATACCAGGTAAGATAACCCTCAAGGAAATCCAAGTCCCTGAAGATTATGAGGTTAAGTTTAATTATATGGCTATAGCTAATCGGATATATCGTGATATGGCTAAAAAGCATAAACGAATAGCAAGTCAAATATACGTAGAGGAATAAGGATATGAGTTACGAAACAGCAAAAATAATAACCGATGAAGGCTTAGAGGGCCTTGGTCGGTATTACTCTGTTTATAGAGGCATCGTTGTTGATAATAATGATGTAGAGAAAAATATGAACAGAATAAAGGTATGTGTCCCAGAAGTAATGGGCGGAGTATTTGCTTGGGCATATCCGAAAGGACAGCATGGTTCACTGAGCTCAGGCTTTAAATACTTAGCCCCTAAAGTTGGAGACATGGTATTTATTACTTTTGAATTTGGAGATCCCACTAAGCCTCTCTGGGAATATCATGGTTGGGGGATGAACCAAATACCTCAACCTTTAAATGGGCCAAATAAAATTGGTATAATTACACCTGAAGGTAATCTTATAGTTATTGATGATGATAGTGGAGAACTCAACTTACACTTTAATGGCCCAGTAAATGTTCATTCAGAAAAAGAGGTAGTTATAAATGCCGATGGGGATATTAATGTGGCCTCTGGTGATTCAGTAATATTAAATACGGGAGAGAATGGTGGAGTAATCAATATATTCCAATTAACCGAGAAATTAAATCAAACCATTCAAGAATTAGAACAGCTTCGTAGTATGTTTAACTCTCATGTACACTCAGGTGTAACTACTGGGCCAGGTTCTTCTGGCCCAACTTTAACTCAAGTAACTAAACCTTTCTCACAATTCGTTGTAGACGATTATGAGGATAAAACCTGCATACACTAATGGAAAAGAATTACTTTACAGACTTAGTTGGTATAGGTGTAACTTATCCTATCCAACTTACAACTAATGAAAATGGGGAAAGAGGTTGGTACCCAGTAAACGGGGATTTTAAACTTATCAGGGATAATATAAGTTCTATATTGTATTATATGATAGGTCAGAGATTTCGACAGGAAAACTTTGGTAGTAAACTATGGCAATGTATTGAGGAACCAAACTCACAAGCCCTAAGTTTTATAATTAAAGAGTTTTTAAAACAAGCCATAGGTGCATGGGAACAGAGAATAACATTCCAAAATATCACAGTTACTAGAGTTGATGCAAAAATACACATAGAAGTAGCTTATGTAATAAATGGAACAAATTCTAGTCAGTACCTCGATATCACCTATGATAGGTCAGATAATTCATTAAATACACAATAATATGGGAATCACAAATAAATGGCTTAACCCATACCAGAGGTCTTATCAACAGATTAAGGCCAAGCTGGTTGAATCCCTTATGGGGCTTAAAGACCCTCAGGGTCAGAAACTCATAACGGATTATTCGGAGGGGAATATCTTAATTATCATCCTCTCATTGTTTGCGGCAATTGCCGAAGTACTTCACTATTATGTAGATAATATGGCAAGGGAAACCTTCCTATCTACTGCAAGAAGGTATGATTCGGTAGTTAAACATGGAGCTCTGGTAGATTATCATGCTCGAGCAGCGATTGCTGCTACAGTAGATGTAATCTTATCCAGAAGTATTACTGGTAATCCCATTGGAGCTAAATTAACCATACCTCAAGGAACTTTATTTACGGATTCCAGTGGTAACTCTTGGTTATCTGCTAGAGATGTAACTTGGTATTCAAATGTAACCACATGTAAAGTACCTATAATTCAACATGAGAAATATACTGCAAGTGCTCTTAATAATATGCTAATACCTACTGGAGACAGGGTAATAGTTCATCTTGGTACATTGCCTAATGGTAAGTACTATGAACAGGGCTCTATGTCTTTACAGATAGGTGGAGAAACTTGGGTATTGGTAGATACCTTTGCAAAATCAAAGCCAACGGATAAACACTTTATGGTTTCAGTAGATGAAGCTCTTAACCCTTACATAATGTTTGGGGATGGAACCTTCGGTAAGAAACCTGCAGCAGGTGCAAAGATAACCAATGTAGTATTCTATTTAACCAATGGTTCTCAGGGTAACGTAAAGAGTAATACTATTACATCCGTACCCTCAATCATTTCTTCTTCAATCACTGATGCTACTGTAAGTAATGCTTATGATGCTGGAGGAGGTTCAAACTATGAGAACTTTACAATGCTCAAGGAACATATACCTTTGAGTGTAAAGACTCTGGGAGTAGCAATTACTAAGGAGGACTTTGAAAGCTTAGCTATGTTAGTAGATGGTGTAAACAAGGCTAAAGCCGATTATGAATGCGGTAGAAAGCTTACAGTATACATTAGCCCCGATAGTGGAGCTGTTGCATCTTCTGAATTAATCAGTAGAGTATATAATCTTCTATCTCAAAGGGCCCCTCTGACTACTTGGCTAAAAGTTAAGTCTGCAGGCAAGGTTCAGATTATTCTAGAAATGAACGTTACCGGTAAGAAGTCTTATAAGACGGCAGAGATACAAACTCAAATTCTTACGGCTTTATATAATGCCTATTCTCCAGAGCAAGCTCAGATAGGTGGAAGCGTAAGGGTATCAGACATCTATGCCCTAATAGATAATCTGTCAACTGTAGATTATCTACATCTAACCAAGTTCTATATTAAACCTTGGCCTACTACCATTTATGGTAATAAAGAATTAAGCCTTGGCCAGTTTAAGTTGAATAAGGCAAAGGGGTCAATGACCTACTATATAACCTTTAATTCATCAACTACTTTTACGGTACGTTCAGTATCTAATGGCTATACGAATACTGGTACAGTTGGTAATTCAATTCAGATTATTGATAAGGCTAATGGCTTTGATTTCTCTTTGGATATACAGAACAACAGTTATCAATCTGGATATAGATATTCTATTACCGTATCTGAACCAAACCATGACTATGAAGATCCAGGTTTCAACTTACCAGTATTCGAGAATGCTTCACAATTAACATTAACAGTTAACGAAATAGTATAATGATAAACCTCAAAAATCTAATCGACTTTTTACCATTCGAATATAAGGACCAAGATACTTATAAGGTAAATGGTAAAGGCATCTTAGAGAGGTTTCTAGAAATTTGTGGAGAGCATTTTGAAGATTATATTACAAAGGATATTGAGAATATATTGGATATTATCGATATAGATAAAACCCCAGATATGTATCTCAATATCCTTTGGCAATTTCTTGGAGAAATGCCCTTTGCTTATGGGAACACGATAGATGCACAGAAATGGGCAGAGTACTTTAATGGGTTCTACTCGGATAGTAAACTCCAGGAGTTATCAAAGCTTTGGATAATACCCAAAGAGGGACCTTTTACTTTAACCAGTACTCAGGTAAGAAACATCTTGAGATATTCGGTATCTCTTTTCAAAATAAGGGGTACATCAGAATTTTTCGAGATCATGATGAGGTTATATGGGTTAACTTGTGTAATAACAGACCCAGCAAAAGCCGATGGGTATGATGGTTGGATAAAAGGTCATCCCCACTTTGACCAATACTATCAGTACGATAGTAAATATACCTTTGATAACACCTTTGATTGTTCTCAATGTATTTCCGTAAGTTTTAAACTTACTGGTCATGGGTATACTTCTAATTCTGAGGCTTTTAAAAAATTTAGGGAAGCCGTAGAAAGTTTCTTTACTAGATTCATACCTTATCATGTATCCTTCACTATAGATTACGGTTTTGTAGTAAATGATGGGTATTCGATTAAGGCCGAGTTGGTAAACCCAGACCAGCCCAACTTAGTTACTTCAGAAGTATATGAAGTACCAGTATTGGTAACTGTAACCTCAGATTGGGTGAATGCAGATTTGAGATATCAAATATCGAGTGATAGAATTAACTGGGGTTATACTAAACATGAAAGTGGTTCGGTATTTAATATTCCAAGGGCTGGTACTTATTACTTTCGAAGCGTTGGGGATAATTCTAAGATAACCCAAATTACCGTAAGGCAGGAAACTTATAACCGTTCATATATTATTTCTTGTGAGCCCATAATTGGTAAAATAACCCCAACTACTTTAAAGGTTAGTACAAGGGTGATAGCTAGAGTATCCTATAAAGGGATAGAGAAACTTTGTAATGTTCGATTAGTGGGTACCGATCAAGTAAAAATATCGGGCTCAACTTGGGAATTTACAAAACCCGGTACTTACTTTTTTGAGATTGTGGAATTTCCTGTAAAACAAACTTCATTTGTAGTAACCCAAGAAGAAGTTACTTATAAGGTAAGATGTACACCCTCAGAATTTAGAGTTGGAAATAATCAAACTATGAAGGATGCAGTTACTACTTTAACCATAACTTCAAATTACCCAGAGTCATTTACTGGAGAATTATATTGTAGGTTAATAGGTAATCCTAAGACTTTCAAGAATGGGGATAAATTTATTGCTAACAGTTATGGTACTTATAAATTCAAATGTACTTTAGATAAAAGAGAAACTGATGAAGGTGTGGGTATCTTTGGAGTAGTTTCAGGTAAAACTCCTATATATAGGATCAGTATTAATCCATCTACATCTACTCTATATAACGGTTCTGCAAAAACTACCGTAATAATACAAGGTATTTCGGGTAATGGTGATGATTACCAAGTTAAAGTAGTAGAAACTGGGGAAACCTTCAATGCTGAAAACGGGTATGTATATACTACTAATAGAGCAGGTACTTATACTTTCCAATCTGTAGCCTACCCAACTGCAAAGACTACTTGGGTAGTTAAGAATACCCCAGTTGTATATCAGAACAAACTAAAGATAGTTCCTTCAGATCCTTCAGATTCAAAGTGGAAAGAACCTAACTGGTCATTACCCGAAAGCCAAATTGATGATACTTATGCAGTATATCAGTTATTGGGTGAAGTATCAGCTTGTAAATTTAGCCTTGAAGAAATGAAAAACGGGGTCAATGTAAGTGGTACTGCAACTTGTGATGAAACTGGGGAAACCTATAATCTTGAATCCGAGATTGTATTAACTAAAGCAGGTACTTATACTTTTGTGGCAGATGATGGTTCTTCATTAAGGTGTCAAGTAATATTGGAAGATTACCCTACTATTATAGAATTAACCGTTGACCCAAGTTATGCCGAATTAAAGGGTACCATTAAACAAGTATATTGTTTAATTAGGTGTAGTTCTAATAAAGCTGAATTCGATAGTAGAGTTAGACAAGTTGGCAAAGTAACTACTTTTGATGCTGGTGGAGCCGGATATGAATTTACTACGGCTACCGCTGGAGAATACATTTTTGAATCAGTTGCCGATACTTCGGTACGGGCTAAGTTTACGGTAGTAGATGCTGACTTATTAAGCGTTAATCCTCAAAAGTTGGAATGGGAATCAGATGACACTTCTGAGAAGACATTTACCATTACCACTTATAGTAATCAAATGTGGGAAATTGAAGAAGTATGATAAAGAGTGCAATAGACAATGTAACAGAGACTACTACTCAACCTCTGTTCAAGACTTCAATGATTGGTTTATTTGGAGAATGTACCCAAATTATTTATGACCTTAGGTGGATGATATTACTTGCCATAATATTGATACTTTCAGATTTATGGTTTGGTATATCTGCAAGTAGAGTACAAGATATAGTCATTCGAAAGTCAAGGGCCGGTAGGAGAACCATAAATAAGCTGGTTGATTATATTTGTTATATCTTACTTGGGGCTATAATTGGGAAAGCTATTGGAGAACCATATGGAGTAGATCCCATAGAAGTATCAATTACTATAATGATATTATGCTATTGCTTCGAAATAGATAGTATCTATGGGCATATATGTGAAATACATGGCATTAAAAAACAATATAGTATCTGGAAGATAATCTTTAAGTTGTTAACTCTCAAATTTAATGAACTCGGAGAAGCTTTCAGGGATATGGCAGAACAAAAGAATAACTTTAAAAATACAAAGAACAATGAAAATGTACTTTAAGTATGAAGGTATAATCAAATCTAAGGAAGCAGCCGAAGCAATTGCTGCCTCTTCTGGTTTGGGGCCATTCTGTGGATTTGGCTCAGCCACCATAAATGGTAATAAATTGGTTGTTTCTCCTCAGGGAGTTTCTGGTAGTAAATTTGCTAATGTAATTAAGGATAGGATTACAGCAAGGTATATGTCTAAAGATTCTGAAGATAGAGAATTACCCGATATAAATTTTGGGTGTATTTCAAGAGATGGCTATATATTTATCTCTGATGAACAAACATTGACCATCGAGAATATTCAGGGAACCCAAGGGTCCACCGATGAAGTATTACTGTTTGCAGTACACACTACTATCCCCGAACCCGTAGATAATCCAGTAGATTTTGTAGCTTATTGGAATGAATCTTCAGAAAGTTTCTATGAGTTATATAAAAAATCTCTAGATATATACTACCCAATTTCTGAAGAGAATCGTAATCCCAATGTACTTAATAATGATATTTATTCGGATTATAGTATGACTCTTAGTAATCTTCTAGAGATGGTAGAGACTGCTTGCCCTTATTATTCTAATAATAAGAATTCTGTTGTTCTTATTGGGATATATGGTAAGGGTACAGATGCTATGACTAAAAGAAATGAGAACTTTGCTATTGTACCCTATCAGGGCAAATTCCAGGAGATCCCATATACTACTGCTACTCACAGTATGATGAAAGAATCCATAACTAAAGTAGAGAAAATGAATACTGGGTTTCCGGTAGAGGATGAAAATGGGAATCTATTGAATATTAAGCAATACATTGATGGGCAACTAGAAGCTCTCAGAAAGGAATTCTCTGATTCTTTGAATACTGCTAGTTTACCCATAGGTTCAATAATTTTATGGGAAACCGATGTAGTCCCTGAAGGATGGGCTGAATATACAAAGGCTTCAGGTAGGATAGTAATAGGATATCGGGCCGGAGGTATTCAAATTGGAGACGAGATGATGCTACAGAATATTGGGGATTTCTATACTCCCACTAAAGGTAACTTTGTTATTAAATTGAAAGGCGATGATTTACCAAGACATAGGCATGCTCTCGGTGTATCTAAAGGTAAACAGGATGATGCCAATAACTGGGAGAATGTTAGACCCCAATCTTTCTTTAATAGAGAAACGGGTTTAAATGGAGACTTCGGTAGAGGGACTCCCACCAAGGGTATTCAAGATGGTGCTATTGTAGTAAGTTGGAATTTAATAGGGGAATCTTTCCTACAAGAGACTTCGGTAGATACCTTGACTATCGAAAAGTTACCACCGACTATTACTTTAAGATATATTCAAAAAATATCATAGGTCGTAATTAGTTGTTAATATAACTCATGTGTATTATTTGTATTGTCTAAGTAAACTCTTGTTTTGTTTTTGTTTTGCATAGTTTGTTTAGAGTAAACACTCGGAAAGGGACGTTGGGAAACGTCCCTTTTCTTTTGTGTTAATATCTAAGTTCTTCCTTAGCTCTATCTTCCCAATACTGTATATCCTGTCTAAGTTCAGAAATATATCTCATGGATTCATTAGTCTTAGGCATTTCGAAAAATTCTATGAGCATTATATTAGTAATCCTTGTACTATTTCCGAGTCTCTCTTTAATGAAGGGGGGAGGAGTAATTAATACTTCGAATAAAAGATAAGCATCCGGAGAAAGTTTATTTTTCATATAAGTATACATCATATCTATCATTTCGGATTTAGCTTTCTCTTCTTCACTATCATCTTCTAGTTCTTTGTCATTATCGAATAAATCATCCAGTTTAAAGAGGCTTTGATTATACTCTGCTTGTTCTCCGTATGCAGAACGAAGCAATTTATTCTTAAATGTACTCAAGGAAGCAAGAATCCTTGCTTTGAGATGTTCTTCAGTACATTCACCATAGTATTTATTAAAAACAAATAACATCTTGTCCCAGAAATAAGACTGAATTATATCTGGTGTAAGATTAAACCTTTTATAATCAATCTGTCTGGTAAGATTCCTAATCACTGGCTTACAAACTTTATAAAGTCTATTGAAAGTAGCTTCATCATATTCTTGCATAGGTTTTAATCGATGAAGCTCTGAGCCATTATTTCCTTTACTTTTTCCCATGTTTTTAAATATTCGTTATGCAAATATAAGTATTTTTTCTTATATAAAATAATAATATTAAATATTCGGGAGCTTAAGGTAGTGGATTAGTAGTTTCTAGTTAGTTGTCAACATACTCAGAACTATCTCGGTACTATCAAAATCTATTAGTTTATATAATATTGCAATATAGATATGAAGAAATTTAAAGACAACATCAAATTTAGTTTCACACCAGATTTCCAACTTGAGATACTCCGGTTTGTTTTAAGAGATAAGGAAGGAGGTCTAGTCCTAAAAAGGATTAAAGCTAATTACCTGGTTCTTATTGAGCATGCCCTTATATTTGAGGGTATATCAAAATACTTTAAGAAGCAAGGTAAGATGCCTTCAGAGAATGTATTAAAAGAAGTATTAAAAGAATTGCTAGAATCAAAGGCATACATTGATTTGGTAACTAAGGATGACATCCCTAATATCAATAAATTAATAAGCAATTTATATCACATTCCCTTATCGGATGCAGATTATATCAAGGAAAAAATTTACCAGTTCTCTACCTATGTTGAAATGAAGAACCTGAATGACTCTTTTGATTTAGATAACTTCGAACAATATGAAGAGTATTCAAGGAAGATTGAAAAAGTACTTCAGAAAAGTAAACCAAAGAAAGAGGACGAACCTATATACATGATTCGAGATATTACAGAGAGACAGTTTAAAAGACAATCAGAACCCTCGGTAATACCCTGTCCCTTTAGGCAATTAAATGACCTTACTAATGCAGGAGGTTATCCCGAATATTCTATTAATGTAATATTGGATAAACCTAAAGCAAAGAAAACTTTCTTCATGGTAAACCTTGCCCGAGGTTATCTTCGAATGAAGAAATCCGTATTATACGTAGATACCGAGAATGGTAAAGACCAAATCATGGACAGATTTATTCAATCTAGTATCAATAAAACCAAAAAGGAATTATACTCAGGTGAGTATGATAAACTTGAAGCTAAACATTTAAGAAAGCTTGCAAGATTTGGGGTTGAATTGGTGGTTGAGAGGGTACCTGCAATGATTACTAATACAACTTACATAAAAGAGAGGATAGTTCAATTGCGTAATCAAGGCATCGATATTAGAGTATTAATGGTAGATTATGCAGGTAAGCTTGCTTCAATAGCTGGAGACCGAGAGGATTTCGAAAGGATTTCTAATGTATATATAGACTTGAGTAACTTAGCCGAAGAAATGAAACTTGATATAATCTGGACTGCACATCATATTACTAGAGAGGGTAAAAAACATAGAAAAACCAGATATGATGAAAATGATATATCTGGTTCTATAGCCATAGTAAGAAATGCTCAAGTAATTATGGGGTTAAATGCTACAGAACAAGAAGAAAGGGATGATATATTAAGGGCCGAGATAGTGGTTCAAAGGGATGGTCTATCATCAGGTAGAGCTCTTTTTAAATGCTCTACAGAAACTCAACGGTGTACCGAATTTACTAGAGAACAACGAAAAGAATATGACAGGGTATATGGAGAACAACTAGATAATTCTCTAAAAAGTTCTAGTAACCCAGATGCTAATATGGAGAAATATAACAAAAAGCAAGGAGATATATAATGAAAGATAATATACCAGGATTTATGGGATACTACGTTTCTAAAACTGGGAGCGTATATTCAAGATATGTCCGAGGAAGTAGGGGTAAATTAAGTAATGAGTTTACCCCACTAATACCAAAGAAACGTCCCAAATACTATAGTGTATCCCTTTATAGGGATGGTAAGTCTACAAAGATTTTTGTTCACAGATTAGTAGCTACTGTTTATGTACCTAACCCCAATAATTTACCTGTAGTAATGCACTTAGATAACGATATTTATAATAATTATTATAAGAATCTAAAATGGGGTACCCAGAAAGAAAATGTACACCAATCTATCAGGGATGGTAATAATCTGATTTCAGTAATTGGTAAGGATAATATACATCGTAAATTAAACTTAAATGATATACCTAAAGTAAAAGCTTATTATAATACATTACTATCTGAACTAATCCAATTAGGGTTTACTAAATGGAAAGTAAACAAAACTTTATTAAGGGTTCTAGGAAAGAGATTTGGAGTTGGTGATAGGGTAATTCGTAATATATTAAATAACAGTTATGAAAACAAAGAAAGTAGAGGTAGTAAAAGATAGATGGTCTGACGGGTTAGCTTTAGAAGTATCCCATAATGGTTGGCAAACCACTGCTATCGATGATTTAGATTTAGAGGATTTAAAGAAAATCCGAAAAGTAATTAGGAAAGCTATAAGAGAATATGAAAATAACCAATCAGTTTAAATCTAGATTAAGGACATACTTTATTAAACGATTGGGAGGTTACGATTATCGACATGGCTGGATGCGTATACCAACTTGCCCCTATTGTGGGAGAGAACATAAGTTGGGAGTTAACCTTTCTATGTATAGAACCAATTGTTTTAGATGTAATGCCCATCCTTCCCCTGCTCAACTAATAATGGACATAGAAGGATTTACTGAGTACCATGAACTAATTAATTTTTTGAACAATGGCCAATTTGATGAACTGCAATTCAAAGAAGAGAAAATCGAACTTGCCGAAAGTAAGCCAGTATATCTCCCTGAGGGATTTAGAAATATTTCGCTTGGAGACAGCCAACTTGCAAAAAGCATTCGAGGGTATGTCAAGAAACGTGGCTTTAATCTCGAGAAGTTTTCAAGATACGGTATCGGCTACGGTACAAGCAACTCAACGTATGGGTACCTCATTATCCCCTTTTATTACAAAGGCCAACTTAGGTATTACAATGCTCGAAATGTTATCGGCAAAGGGCCCAGATATAATAACCCAGACAAAGATATCACCGGTTTGGGAAAACAATTTATCATCTTTAATCATGATGCGTTGGAGATGTATCGGTCGGTATTCATTTGCGAAGGGGCACTTAATGCTCTCACAATTGGGGATAGAGCAATTGCCACAATGGGCAAAGCTATATCTGCATTCCAAGTCAATGAGTTACTTAAATCCCAATGCGAAAGATTTATTATATTGTTGGACCCAGACGCAAAAGAATATGCCATCAACTTGGCTCTCAAGCTTGTTGCATATAAAAAAGTCAAGGTGGTGTTTTTACCAGACGGAAAAGACGTAAATGATTTAGGGAGAAGTCAGACACTTAAGTTAGTATATGCTACCCGGTACCAAAGTTATCAAGAATTGATATCAATCAGAAACTCATTGAAATAGGGAGTTCCTATTATATTATAAAATAATATATTTATGCGTGAACCATCTATCCATATAACTAAGTCTCAATTTGAGGAAATATTAAATACCTTAGAGGTAGACAATTTCCCAGTTGAGGCTTTTTTTGTTATTGCTCGAAAGGAGGCAATAAATCATAGAGCAGTCTTAGTTTCTAACAATAAGAATACTAAGCGAGTTAATAACATATTACTAGCATCTAAGGGAGATGCTGCCCTCGTTGCTGATATTTTATATGCAACTCGTATAAAGTTAAAGCATCGGGGAGTTCGGAAAATAAATGAAAGTAATTCTCGAGAATGGGCAAATTGTAAAAAGCTTGCAGAGATATGTAATACCTTCTGTGAAGATTTTAAATTTGATACTCGTGAAGGTTTTATCAAGTATATAGAGACTGGATTAAAAAGGATGACTGATTATCGTAATGTTATGCAAAGGTTATTATCTATGCAAGAAAACATCACTAATCAAGTAGATGCTGAGATAGAGTTACAAAATTCAGATTTAAAACTTACCAAAGAGATACATGATTACTTTATAGGTAAGATTGCTAAGGCAACTGGTATATATGAATCTTATGAAAATCAACCAGAGAAGTATGTACACTTTGCAAAGGTTGGTGACTTCTTAAAAGAAGAAGGTTGGGATTATAAGACCTTCATCGATGCTCAGTTTGAATCTCTTGCATGGTGTAATGGTTTACCAGACATTGCACAGATGTATACTGATAAAGCAATTGAAAGATACAATAAGTATTTATATAAGAATAAGAATAAACAACTACTCGAAGATGAACCAATAGTAGAGGGAAGTCTTTGGGATTCTATAAACAACTGAATATGGTGAAATATGATAATATACCTGGATTCCCATTAAAATACATAAGTAACAAATATCAAGTATCTAGTTCTTGTATTACCTCGATCTTAAGGGAACGTAGGATTCCAAGAACTAGAGATACTAAATTTAAAATTAAAGAGTAATATGAAAGGCTTACAATTTTTAGGAAACAGAGTGGAGGATGCAGCTAATGCTTTTATTGATGTCCTCAAGTATTCAGACCAGTCAGTAGATTATCCGGATTTTAAGGATATTGAACCTTGGCCTGATGAAATTGTTGATATGTTTAAAGATGCACTAAAGGATAAACCTTTTTCCGAGATTAGTGCTATCTTGATGTATACCCAACAGTCATCAAGGTTTGACCTAATTGCAGAGTTAATGCTTGGTATTGGTTTGGTAGAAATGAGACACTATGACAAGTTATCCGATTTCTTACAGAAGGCAGACCCTCATGAACAGGATTCTGTTATGGATATCTATCCTAAAGTGGAAATAGGATTTTCTCCTCAAAGTGCTTTGAAGATTGCTTGGAATTCTGAGATAGAAACCATTGGCAATTATAAAAAGATTATGAATAATCTAGCCTTGTATAGTGAACGTGCTGATTATGATGATGTGATGTATTTGTTGAATAAACTGATTGCTGATGAAGAACATCACATTAAACTCATCAAGGAAGCTATGGGAGTAGATAAAGGTACTAAGGGAGTAACTGTAATCATTAAGTAATATGAGTCAAGTAGCAATTATACATAAAGAATCCCGAGATAATTATATCTCGGGCAATTCCTATACATGGTGTCCTTGTTGTGGTAAATGCTATATATTATCCGAAGAGGAAGTGGTAAATGCTATAGACAATGATCTATCAGTATATGCCGAATGTTCTTGTGGTAATTCATTTTACATAGAAACAGAAGATGAGCAAGATAATTATTCAGAATGGTAATATGTGTGAACTCGACTTACCTCTTAAGTTCGCACAGAAACTTTATAATGAGTTTGCCATTCGACATCCAAATGCTTTCTACTTACGTACAAGGCAAAGAGGTATGCAGAATTGGGATGGTAAGATTCACTACATCACCAAGACTGGTCAATTTAAAATAGGTTTGCTTCCTAAGGTATACGATATGTGTATTGAGATGGGAATTAAACCTAAAGTTGTAGATATGCGTCAACCTTTACCTAAAGTCAGTAAAGTTGTTACGAAGATAGGCAAATATAAATTAAGACCAGAACAGGAGAAAGCAGTCAAGGCTGTAATTAATAATACGATTGGAGGTAAACCATTTCATATCGGAGTATTGGATTACACGGTTAATGCAGGTAAAACTCTTATTATGTCGTCTTTGTATTTATCCTATAAGAAGCAGTTGAAGACTTTGTTAATAACTAATGACTCGGATTGGTTAAACCAAGCTAGAGAAGAATTTAAGCAATATCTACCCGGAGAGGATATCACTTTTGTTCAAGGCAAAGTTTTAAACTGGAGTAACTTCACAATAGGTATGGTTCAATCTATTTCTCGTAATATGAGGTTCTATCAAAAAGAGTTATCTCAAATAGATATGGTACTTATAGATGAAGCTGACCAAGGGGGCAGTAGGCAATATCAGAATGTAATCACCCGGTTATTCAATACTCGTATTCGTATAGGACTATCTGGTACCATTTATATGAGTAAGCTTGCTAAAGATAAAGTTAAGAATATGAATCTTGAATGTTTCTTTGGTAAGGTACTTGCCGAGTTTAAACTTAGGGATTCTATTAAGAAGGGTTATTCAACTAAAACTGTAGTAAAGATGGTACCAGGTAAACCCTGGTATGGGAATTGGGAATCCGATTGTATATCTTATAAAGAGATATATGATGATTCGATTACTAACAGTTATACTGCTTGGTTAATGGCATATTCCAGATTACGATGGAATATTAATCAAGGCAGATATCCTGCTCTCGTAGTTTGCAAGCATATTGCACATTGTGAAAATCTATATAAATTCTTTAAAAAGAAACTGGGCGATGCCTATAATATTGCCTATGTGCATGTTAATACCAAATCTAAATTAAGACAACAAATAATGAAAGATTTTAGGGACGGCAAAATTGATATCTTGGTATCAACTACAATCATTGCTCGGGGCAAAAACTTTCCTAAGCTAAGGTATTTGCTTAACGCAGCAAGTATGGATAGTCAAGAAAAATCTATTCAGTTCCTTGGTCGTTTGGTAAGAACCGATAAATCGAAAAAGAAAGTGTACCTTGATGACCTTCACTATCCTGGTAATTATTTAGATAGGCATGGAAAACATAGGAAGCAATATTATCAGAGACAAGAATTGAAAGTAATCTTATTAGACAAACTATGGAAGAAACATCCTAACCATAGCCTTATTCAGAGTTAACTAGAAGTACTATGAGTAATTACTTTTCTCCGTAGGAGGAAATAATTACATCCTAATAAGCATACGGGCATTATGAATAAAGATAAAATTATATGTATCAGGGAAGATACTGATGAACGATTAATACAATTACAATCGGAGGGATATAGAATAATACAAATATCCGCATCAGGTATCTACTGCTGGATATTATTAAGGAAACCAAATAACAATATATAATGAAACTGATAGACCGAATATTAAATTGGATGAACCCACCTGCCAGTAATCCCAAACATGTATTCAATTGCAGGGATTTGGCATGGGTAACCCCTATTAAACACTGGAGATATACCCCGGATGTTTATACCCATTCATTTAGTTTATATTGGGGATCTGGCTTAGAGATCAAATTACAACAAGATACTACTGACCCAGAATCTTGCCCAGAATTATCTAAACTCAGGGAACTATTTATTAATAACATGGGTTATTCATATGTAACCCTAGATGATATTACTAACATATACATTTATAAAGAAAAATGAGATGGCAAAGAAAAAGAAACAACTTCCTGATTTATCAAAACATGATGTACTTACACCAATAGATGTTAGTCAATTGGGTACTAACGGAGATCCATGCTTTGGTATTGGGTATGATTTATCCACTAAAGAATGTAAATTATGCGGAGACTCAGAACTATGTGCGTTCAAGATGTCCCAGAACTTGAACATTACAAGGAAAGAATTAGAACAGAAGAATCAATACAAAGATTTGGATGTATTAGAAGATACGGTTGGTATCAAGAAATACATCCGAGGCTTGATTCGGAAAGGGAAAGACAGAAAAGAAATTATCTCAAAGACAGTTGAGAAATTCGAAGTACCTAAGAAACGTATTAGAGAACTTTATAGAGAATGCAATGGGAAAGGTCAGTAAGTTAAGAATGATATGGGCAATGTTTAAGTTATATCTTAACAACCCAAATTATTATGTACGGCAAGATGATGTTCTTGCTGATTTGTTTATGCAGGGTGAATACGACGTAGAAAGATTCTGTCATTCACTCGGAGTAACTCATCAACAAGGATTAACCTTTGAACAACTTTTAAAAAAATGTAATATATTATGAACAGATTTAGATTTATCAAAGTACGGGAGGTAATATCTCCCAACAGAGCAAACCCAAATGATGCTGGGTTAGATTTTTATGTACCAACCGATTTATATCCAGAGCATATTCATTCTAAAAATGAATTCGACTCAGAAGGTTATAATTTAGATGTTCCTTTTGGTGAAGCCTTTGTAAGGCATATAGCTTTAAAACCTGGACATCGTATACTTATCCCATCTGGTATTAGGGGATTGCTTGAACCACCTGCCTCTATGTTAATGGCTGCTAATAAGTCCGGTATAGCTACTAAGCAAGGTTTACTCTTTACAGCTGAGATAGTAGATTCTCCCTATGTAGGAGAGATACATATCGGAGTATATAATGCTTCTGATAAGGCTCAAGTTATCGAATGTGGCAAGAAGCTTGTACAGTTCATACATGTTCCTATCTACATCACAGAGCCAGAAGAGATTCAACAAGAGGAATTCTATACTGAGTCTCAAATGTGGGGAAGTAGAGGAGATAAGGGATTTGGTTCATCTCAAAACATAAAATAGTGGAAGATAATATATTAGGATTCCCAGGATATCATATTACTCGGGAGGGTAAGCTTTATAATAAGGGACATCCCGTAAAGACTTTCTTCCATAAAGGATACGAACGTACTAAACTTAGAAATAATAAGGTATCTAAGAATGTAAAAATACATAGATTAGTAGCAGAAGCCTATATACCTAATCCGAATAATTTACCAGTAGTAATGCACTTAGATGACAACCCTTTGAATAATCGTTTAGAGAACCTTAAATGGGGCACTCAAAAAGATAATGTATATGATGCCATTAATAAGGGTAGGTTGAAATTAAAAGGTATAAATAATCCTATGTAGGGAGTAAGTAGAAGAGGTCTATTTGCTCCTCATACTTCATTAACAGTACGTAGTATTCGAAGATTAGAGAGATTGAAATTAAAAGGTAATACTAACAAGTACATAGCTAAAAGGTTGAAGGTTAGTAATGCTACTGTTGGTAATTATCTTAATGGTAAACATTATAAAAGTTAACATTTTGGATATAAGAAATATAAGTGAACCAGTACCTAAAGTAGAAACTAATGGGGTACTATTAAAGATGTATGAATTGGGGTTAGAACAATTGCAGGGATATAGGCAAATAGAGCAGTTACCTGATTATCCATTTGATATCAATAATGCAAAGAACCAGGTAATACTCAAAGACTTTATAGGAAGAGTAATAGAAGAACTCACCGAAGGGTTTGAATCTACCGAAGAAGTATTTGAATTATGTCAGAAGAATGGTTGGAATATCGAGATGTTCAATGAAAACGAATGTCAATCCCTATTGAATTCTCTTGCTAATGCAAATGAAGAACAAGCAGATGCTTTAGGCTTTTTCTTTACTCTTCTAGTATATTCAAATATACTTCCTGAAGATATTCTTAGCTATAATAAGGCAAAGAACTTATTTGATGTGATGGCTATGGGTGTTAAAGAGTTAGTGGTAAAATATTCCGACTACCAGAATTTATTGAAATTCGATATTATTTGTGAAGAGGATTTTTTTGATGAAGATGGTAAATGGGAACAAATCATCTCTTACATCCCTGGTTTTCATAAGATGAATGAATTATCACATGAGGCAGAGAAGTTATACTTATGGGAAGTGATATATGAATTGAACAAGGCAAGGAATTTCCTTAAGTCTAGACCTTGGAAACAAACCCAAGTAATGACTAAAGAGATAGACTTCCAGGAATCACTGGTAAAAGCTTTCTACCTATATATGGGATTCCTTGCATTGAATGGGTTCACAGACCAAGGGTTATTCAGTTTATTCTTTAAAAAACAGCGTCTCAATAGATGGAGGCAACAAACTAATTATTAACATGTCAGGATGGAACCATAAATTAGAGGGACTTCAACTTAATCCGGAGGAGTCCCTCCATTCGTTAGAATTTGCTACCTCACAAGAAGCATGGGAAAAACTCAATGAGGGATTCCTAAGATTAGAGCCTGCTTTATTTGCAAAGGGGGCTATTGCCAATAGTGGGGTAGCAGTAGTGTATAACGTATTCATAAAGATACGCAAGGCCTGGGTAGACCCAGAATTTGATTATGGAAGATGTTTCAATTATAAAGAAACTAAGTGGACTAGCTTATTGAATAACTATATAGACTTTAATAAGCTTGACTTGTTGCGTAGTAAACTGAGAGTACTGAGAAATAAGTACAATCAGAATTACAATATAACCTATATGTTTAATAATCATCATGACAATGGTAAACAATGTCTAATAGCAGCGACTTTTTCAAAACGATTCGGGGAGGACATCCCAGTTATTACAATGGTAGTTCGGGCTTCGGAGATTACCAAGAGGTTAATATTCGATTTCCTATTAATTCAACGAATGTCAGAGTACGTATATGGTCTGGATCAGTCAGTACAAATCAACCTATTCGCGACTCAAATGTACGGAAATGTGGAGACACTTCTAATGTATCATACCCATAAGCCATTGAAGAAGGTACTTAAGGGGGCAGAAGAGAATGCTTGGAATAAGAGAATAAAAGAGATATGGAAGAAATTCCAAAAGGGCACCGAGAAGGAATTCTCTTCATTCAAGGTATTCTTCAGAAGTTTTAAAGTGCTCAGACCAGATTTATATGAAGAAACATATAAATCAATGAAAGCAAAAGAATTACTTCTTGAATACGAAGATATTGAATATCCCGAGAATGTAATTTCTTACTCTCAACGTAAAGCCTATAAGAAGAAACTTTTAAAACAAAAGAACAACAATGGAAGCTAGGGAATTTTTAAATCAGAAGCGGATAGGATTAGTAAACAAATTCTATTACCAAGTTTTAGAGATTAAAAAGAACGGTGCAGAACCAGATATACCCTTGTTAATAAAAGAGGTAGAGGATTTCGATAATTTTGTATTTCGCTACTGGCATATGACCTGGGTTAGTTCTACAATGTCATACAGTTAAATTTATATAATATGAGGATATATTCTAACAGTTTTGAGTTAATGTCCGAAATGGGCAGAGAACTCAACAGTTATGGTCAACTTGTAAAACCAAAGACCTATCAAAATAAAGTCATTGAAGGTAATGAGGATTTTATTACTAAAGAACTCATTTGCCAACAATATTGCTTAACTTCATTGGGAGACCCGGTATGGTTATTCGTATTCTCTCATTCAAGAGAATGGGCAGATGCAGAGTTCCAAGAAAGAATATCCCCTAATGATATAAATCCAGGAGAAGCTTGGAAATTAAGGAAAGATTTATGGGAACAATTCCTTGATGATAAGGGTATGTTCGATTACACATACAATGAGAGAATGGGTGAAGTATTAATAAAAGATTTAGTTCGTCTTTTAAAGAGAGACCCAGATACAAGAAAAGCAATTATACCAATATTTGAGCATGATGATACCTTATACTATGGTGGTAGACAACGTATTCCTTGCTCTATGTATTATGATTTTCTTATTCGTCAGAATGGTAAGGGGGAGAAGGTATTACATATTTGCTATCACCAAAGAAGTTCGGATTTTGTTACTCACTTTGGTAATGATGTATACCTTGCATGGAGACTTATGAAATACGTAGCTAACGAGATTGGAGTTAAACCCGGTTACCTGTATCATACTATTGATTCCCTCCATGCTTATAAGAAAGATTGGTTAGCATTAGCATCTAATCTGGAAGACTTACAAGAAAAGTATTAATTAACAGAGGGATGTATCTATCAAAGGTATATCCCTCTTTCTATTTATCTATATGGAAACACGGTATCATATTATAAAGAACAAGAAAGAACTTAAAAAACTTATTGCTTGTTGTAAAGCAACTGGTTATGCTTGCTGTGACTATGAAACGAATGCAGAACCCATTTATAATAAGAGTTTTAAGCCAACCATACTTTCAGTATCTTGGATGCCAGGATTTGGTGCTTCTATTCCCTTAGACCATTTCCAAACAAAAGAATATACTTCACCTGGGTGGAACTGGAAGAAGATGTTAAGGAAATTTGGGGAAGAGGTAATCGAGAATTATGAGATAACTAAGGTTGCATGGAACTGGAAATTTGATGACCAGATAAATCAGAAGTATCAGATATTCTACAGAGGTACATGTTTAGATGGGATGCTTGCTAAATATGTTCTCAACGAGGAAAAACCTCATGACTTAAAGTCAATGGTAAGAAGATATTTACCAGAGTATGGTAATTATGAAAAGCAAGATGCCTTTGATAAAATACCATGGGATAAAAAGGAATTAGACCCACTTTGCCATTACGGTTGTCAAGATACGGATTATACTCTTAGGTTAATGTTATTCTTTGAAAAGAAGTTGATTGATTTGGGTATGTATTCGGTATTCCGTAATTTATTTATGTGTAATTCACGAGTACTTACTTCGGTAGAGAAAGAAGGTTTATATCTAGATACTGAGTTCAATAAAAAACTTTTAGAAGAATATAAGCCAAAAATAGATGCTGCTAGAGACGCAATATATGCTTTGCCAAGAGTAAAGAAATTCGAAAAGAAGTATAACCAAGAAAAGATTGATAAGTATATCCAATCTATCGAATCAGAACTTGAAGAGTTAGATTATAATGACCCAAAGGATAAACGGAAGATTGCATCAAGGGAACAGAAAATTTCAAATATCAAAGCAGGTATATTCACAACTAAAAAAGAACAAGAACTAATAAGACCTATTAATTTGGGTAGTTCCGTTGATTTACCTGCATTGATGTATTCAGAAGATGGTTTTCATTTCGATGTAATTAAGGATAATGAATCTGGTAAACCAAGTACTGATGAAGAAACTCTTACTAATCTTAGGCTAACAATTAAAAAGCAAGATTCACCAAAGGCAATATTTCTTGATAAGCTTCTTGAATTACGAGGGTTAGAGAAAATGTATAAGACCTATATTTATGGATGGTGGGAAAAAGTACAAGATGATTCCCGATTACATGGTAGGTATAATATACACGGTACCGATTCTAATAGATTTAGTTCTGCAGACCCAAATATGCAGCAGATACCAAAGACGTCAGTAGACCCAAATATCAAGAAACAATTGATTGCCCCTCCTGGATATCTATATATGGCATTTGACTACTCTCAAGCAGAGTTAAGAATGATGGCACACTTATCAGGTGATGAAACTTATCTTGATGCTTTTGCAAAGGGGGCTGACCCTCACTTGGGTATAGCAGCAGCAAAATATGGGGTATCAATTGAAGAAGCATCTAGGATATATGAAGATGAAAATCATCCAGACCATAAACTATGGAAGACTAGAAGAAAACAAGCTAAGCAAATTGCATTCGGTTTGATTTATGGTATTGGGGAAGCTTTACTTGCAGTAAAACTATCCGACCCAAAAGCTGGTATTATAGTTACTAAAGAAGAAGCCCATAAAGAAATGGCAGAGTTTTTTGAGAAACACCCAAAGATACTTAAGTTCAAAGAGAAGCAAGAGAAATTCCTTCGTAAGCATGGATATTACACTCAGTTATTTGGTACTAAGAGAAGATTACCACAAATATACTCAAATGATAAACAAGAAGTTGCTTATGCCATCCGTTTGGGACTTAATTTCCCATGTCAAGGTGCTGCAGCAAATATGACTAATTTTGGAGCTATCCTTGTTTATTGGTTAATGAGACAAGGTAAATTACCCATGATGAAAGAAGCTTGTACAGTTCATGATGCTGTATATATGTATTCTAAACCGAAGGATATAAATACATGGACAGTATATACAATTTGGAATATACTACGTAACCCAAGTACTAAGAAATACTTTGGTTTCCAAGTTGATGATGTAACTCTATCAATGGATTTTACAATAGGCCGGTCTATGGCAGAAGAATTACCATTTATGCCCGGATATGATTATACTAGAATGTTAAAACCAGACTTTTCGGTAGAAGAGTACATGGAGGAATACCATAAGTTTAAGACTCGTAAAATTGGTAATTTTAGTGCAGCTTCACCAGAAGTATTTATGGAACTATATAAAAAGGAAATCCATAAATATCAACGAGAATATGAAAAATCGAGAAAAGGGTAATATACCCGGGTTTAGTAATTATTACATATCCCGTACTGGAAAATTATACTCGAAATTTACTGGTAGTTGGAAATTAGTAAAACCTGCTATGAAAGATAATGGTTATTTATCTAACTCTTTAGTAGGAGATGGTGGTAAACGGAAGAACTTTTATAGACACAGGTTAGTTGCTTCTATTTACATCCCTAACCCAAACAATTATCCTCAAGTATGTCATAAAAATAACAATCCAGAGGATAATCGGGTAGGTAATTTATATTGGGGTACAGCTAAGATGAATATGGGTCAGTGTATAGAAGATAAAAGATTCTATTTTGTTGGTAAAGAACGAGAACGTAAGGTAAATGTAGAATTATTAATTTCTAGGTATATAGAGGGTATACCAAGAAAAGATATACTAGAAGAATTCGGTATATCAACTGGAGTATTATATAAAATATTACGGTATAATAACATAAAACTAAGGAAATGAAGAAGATTTTAA
>ENA-OQEY01000079-OQEY01000079.1-human-gut-metagenome-genome-assembly--contig:-NODE-79-length-93034-cov-8.118065_pt1 | contig 93034 bp, 78 predicted proteins | sample MGYA00242801_ERZ504647 | MGnify/ENA primary metagenome ERZ504647 (study PRJEB26092, sample SAMD00036204) | human gut metagenome | host: Homo sapiens | study: EMG produced TPA metagenomics assembly of... | reverse complement strand
GTGATTTTTTACGCCAACCAAGGGATGTCATCCCTTGGTTATTTTAAATGCTGTTGCATTTATTAGTTGAATCTAAGCAGTAATGCCTACGGAAATGCCATAAAAATCTACCACGTCATCAATGTATCCGGGCAAATGTCGGCTCGGTACTTTCCCTTGTTCGTCAAGAGGGGCGATTCCTCCGTTTTCACCTTTTGATTCTTTGAAAGAGTTCAGTTGGCTTCCAACTTCATTCGCCTTGTTGTTTGCCTTGTTTGCGGTATCCTTGGTCGTGTTTACTTGGTCTTGCAACGAGTTGACACTATCACCAAGCGTGGTGAGGTTGGTGTCTTGCGCTTTGTTGCGGGCTTCTATATCCGTAATGTCGTCCTGCAGTTTGGTAATATCCTCTTGCAGTTTTTCTACGGCTTCGTTATACTGACCGCTGTCTATGGTCGGGTTGCCTCCACTCTGTCCGGTCGGGACCCATTCTCCGCCATCGCCCACATATATGGGAGCTGGTAAGGAAACACCCACAAGTGCCCACCATCCGTCATGTGGTAAAGGATAAGCCGCTTTCAGTTTTTCGATGGTCGTGAACAGTCCTTTGCTCACTCCCTTGATATTTTTTGCCTCAAGCCAGCCGTCCACCATTACGTTTCCTTTCAAGTGGGTCTTTCCCTGAACGGTCGCGTCACCACCTATCGCTGTATTGCGACCAACGGAGACATCACCGTCTATATGTTTTGATTCGTAACTCATATTAATACAGATTTAGCCAATTCGTTCAATGCGGCACTTTTTTCCGTATCGCCGAATGTCGTTAATACTAATGCAGCTATGGTATATATCACAGCATCATAACATTTCTCACAGATTTCTACCGCGCCATATTTGTCTATTTTCGGGTAAGGCAGATATACAGCACGGCTCACTTTCGCTTCTGTCGTTTTGCAAGAATAAAATTCCATCACTCTTCCTTCTGGCCGTATGGATATGGCGCATACAGGCCGTTGACATGTTCCCCTTATGCCTTTAAATCGGGAAGACTGTTTTTCATATTCAGGGTCATCGGTGTTTATGGGATTAAATACCGCACGCTCCCAATCGTTCATTTGGAAAACGACAAAACGCATGAAATCTTCCGGCAGTAATATCCATCCGCTTTCATGCTCTTTCCAATATATGGCATCACCGAAGTTGTGTCCGCCGTCAAGCAAATAGGACGGTGCAGAGCTGTGCACACGCTTTACTGCTTCCAAAATCTTTGATGCAATGATGTCGTCAAGTGCAAGAGTGTCCACATCGCCTATAATCTTCAACGTATCGCTGTTCATGTTTTGGTCCAGGGCGGTGCGTACATCCTCCTGTATTTTGTTCTTCTGATATACAGCCATAAGCCCTTATCTTTATTCCAGACCTTCAAACTCAATTCCGTTTGCTGCTGCCTGCTCCATGATTGCCTTGGTCGAGCGCATGGAAGTGCGGCTGATACCGAAAGTGTCTGCAAGGTAATCTTTTGCACTTGCAATGTCGCTTACTTTGACTTTGCGAGATGTCGTATTGTTATCCCCTGCGTCTTCTTGCGGCATTTCGTCCTGTCTGCCGGTTTCGTTGGCAGGCGTGTCTTCACCATTGTGCGTACTTTCGGCATGAAGTTTTTCAGATGAACCGTTTTTAGACGCTTTTCCGGCTGTTTCTACTGTCTCGGATTGCCCGTGCACAGAATGAAGTTTGAACAGTTTGCCAAACTTGTAATGGTTCTCTACAGACTTCTGTATGTCCTCGTTGTCGGTAGTGAATACACTGCTTCCGTTTGACAATGGAACGAATGCGATATGCAGGTTCTTCTTGCTCGGAAGTACCACATTAATACTGATATTGGTATTCGCCTTGTAGGTTTTCGTAATCATATTCTTAAAAGTAAAAAGGGGACGGGACACCTTATCCCATCCCCGGTAATTAATAATTCTTTATGAACTCTTTATTATGCCGCATTTAAATCTTGGGCGGGTGCTTTAGCCAGTCTCATACGTGCATGTGCCTTTGCATAGCGCAGATACAGGCAGCTCACCTCTTGGATAACTACCGCATCGGTACGGCGGATACCGGCCTTTTGCAAGTCGAGTACGTTACGTGCCCAAGACACATGTGTTTTTTTGGAAAGATATTCCGGATCCATTGCAAAGCCGCAATCACTCATTCCGTTTACATCGAACAGTTCATGATGTATGGTTAATACTTCTCCGAAATCAGTATCCCAAGATTTGAATTTCAAGTTCCATACCTCCACGGTATCTTTCAAGCGGAATTTTTCGCTCTTTATCTTGGAGAATGCAGAGAGCATATCACTTCCACAGAATAAAATCTTACGCTTGTTACCGATGCCGGTACCAACAAAAAGGTCTTTGGTAATATCCACAAGGTTTTCATCGGTAATTATGGCGCATTTCTTGTCAGTATCCCATTCGCCCACCTCGATGTCCTTTCCGGCCATCCACCAGATACCACCTGTAAACCAAGTGTTCATGCCGTCCTTTGCAATGTGCTTGATAACCTGCTTCACACCGAACAGATAAGTATTTTCCATTGCGAGACGCATATCATATACACCGTCTTCTTCAATGTCTGAGAAATTCCAGTTCACTTCTTTGGCGGCAATCTTGTCAAAAGTTGATTGCTCTACCTGAATCATGAAGTTCTGACAATACTGGGTTTCAGGCATAGGGATATTATTGAATCGTCCTGTCTGAACATCCAATTCCCCACATGCTTTTCCCATGCGTACAAGCGTTGTTCCTTGTGGAATTTCCGGAACAAGAATCGGCTGTTTGCTTGAATCATCCATTTTGCCATTTACGGCATACACTGTAGGAAGATTTGTTGAGCTGTCCTTTCCGCACACACAAAGCACGAGGTCCGGAACGTTGCTGTCATCTTCCGTATATTTCGTTCCGTCCGGTTTGGTGATGGCGCTGACACCGACTACCCTAATGGTATCATCCAACGTGAACATATTCAAATCATCTACCGGCAACGACACGCTCGCACCGCTGAGCATAGCTTCCAGCTTTTTGTTGGTACTGCATTTGATTTCACGTGTACCCACGCTGTAATACTTCACTTCAAATGAATTGGTGGAGCTTGATTTTGCATAACGGCTGATTTGGTCAATTGGAGTAGCCATCGGACGGATTTTCACGATGCGTTTGTCCACATCACTCAAATAGAAATTTGGGTCGCCGGTTTCACGCCCTCCTGTTTCAGTGGAAATACCGTCTGTTCCACCCGTACCGTCCGCACCGGCTGTTGTTTTACCCGCATCAGGCAGGTTCGATGCTTCTGCCATCATGACACCGCTTGATGCACCCGTCACAAACGCCAATATCATCAGCGTAATGCGACAAAAGAAACTCATTGTTTTCTTCATTGCTCGAAATTTTAAAAGTTAAAAATGTAATTGGTTTATATTTATCTGTTTATCGCCTTGCGTTTTTCACCGCCACGCTCCCAAATGTTCTGTGTACCATCATAACGCCCGATTGCACCGAGGTCAAGCATCTGCCGTGAACCGCCACTGCCGCCACCGTTTTTACCGGCAAGGTCGGCTGTACCGTCATTTTTGCCTGCTTTGCGTAGTTTTTCTTCAATCTTGCTGTTGCGCCCCTTTACTTCACCCTCGTGTCCGGCAGCTTCCACATCGCTGTCGTGCCTGATTGCTTTTATGGCCATTTCTATACTTTCACGTGTAAACTTACCCATGATTCCGTCACGTACAATGCCTACAAGGAAATCCATTGCGCTGTCGATGTCCTCATCCGGCAGTCCTTCTTCCTGTTGCATGGTTTCAAGGGTGGTCAGGGTTTCGTCGAGGTTCTTCTGATACTCTCCCTCGTACTCTTTCTCTTGGGCGATTCGTTCCGCAAATTCCTTGTTGGCGGCTGCAAGTGCCTCCTGCTTTTCGGGGTCTTCAAGTGCGGCCTTGAAATCATCCCCGAATTTGCGCACCATACCGATGATAGGGTCTTCGCCTTCTCTCCAGTCAGTAAGGAAAGCGGCACTTTGCGGGTTGCTTGCAAACAGGTCGGACAGTGCTTTTTCACGTTCCTTGTAACCGGACAATTCCTTGTCGTAACCATCGTAATCGTCATTGATTTGACCGAATAACGCTTCATCATCGGCAAATTCTCTGTCCGGATACTTTGCTTTCAATCGCTCTGTGTATCGCTCGCGATTGCTCTTAACTTCCGTATTATTAGGCATAATTCAAAAATTTAATTTATAGTCAGATTCTACAAGACAAAAATAGGCAGGGAAAGCAGGATGTCATGTTTATCTTTTTACGCTCCTATTGGTAACTTTGGTACTATAACGGGAAGAAAAATGAAGCATAAAGGAGCAGTTATGGAATACTCTATGGAGCGTATGAACGACTTGATGAGAGCATACGATGAATACATTTCATCGTGTGATTATATCCGTATGCCTGAAGTGTATAAAGTAATTGTAAACATGCCGTCCCGGAGGTTTTGGGTCAGCGATATTCGTGCAGCATTGGTCGTTTCCGCCATGATGAGGGGTGAGAACGATTTAAGCGGTATGTGGCCGTTGAAGAAAGAAATGTATGAGGAGATTCATACAAGGGTTGTCGCTCTCAAATCAGAATACCCGGAACTTACCATTTCTGAACTGTGTGCTAAAGTGATTGCTCAACCCGCACCGAAATTCTACCTCACGCCGGGTAGTGCCAAGATGATGATATGCAAGGCTAAAAAACGATGGATGCAAGAAAAGTTGAGAAGATTACGGCTCTCCTGATTTCTGCCATGATTGTGTGTTTGTCATTTTCAGGAGAATGGGATTGGCAAACTGTCGGCATTTACGCTGGAAGTAATATGCCAGGACGCTTGCTGTATCCGTTTTTCCATACGAATATGTTTCATGCCTTGCTCAATTCATGGTGTTTATTATCGATTATTTTCATTTACGATATTGGGATAGGAAGATTGCTGTCAGCCTATATGATTGCCGTTACAGTTCCAGTTGATACCCTTGGATATTTCACGACAATGGATTCGCCAACGGTAGGATTGTCCGGATTGGTTTTCGCCCTGTTTGGTTCAATATCGTTTGAGGTATTACGTAAACGGTATTATCAGTTATGGATGCTGTTTTACCTTGTGGCAGGCTTCCTGTTTCCGGGCATAAATGCCGTATTGCATCTTTGGTGTTATGTATTGGGACTCATCATGGCTCTGCTAAACAAGCCTGTTAAAATCATGCACCATGAAAGATAAGGCCATCAAGGACATATTGACAGAGAATGAACACCGCAATGCGATTGTATATGCAAAGTTCAATCCAATTACCGGAGAAGGTTCTGTCGGTAAACGTGTAAAGTGTACCATCAGTGACTTTCCTATACATACCCAGTGGTTACCGGAACGTATCATGAAAGTACCGCTTGTACGCCAACTCATCGAAGCCGGTTCTATTTCCAAATTCCTCACGGACTACATGGGTGTGGAAGACAATCAGGATGATCGCTTGAAGGTCATAGAGCAGTTTGTACGAATACGCAGCCGCGAGGATTTTCCGTTTTGGGCGGCAACATTTGTCTATATCAAGGCCAAAGGCGGTGGTGAGGATGTCCTGTTTCGTCTGACAAGACCTCAACGGCGTTTTGTGGATCGGCTTGAGAAATTGCGTATTGCAGGGAAACCGATACGCATCATCCTGCTTAAAGCACGGCAATGGGGTGGTTCCACCACTTCACAGCTTTATATGGCATGGTTGCAGTTGCTTCACAAAACCGGCTTAAACTCACTTATCATTGCACATCAGGGCGCAGGCTCCGATGAAATCAAGGATATGTTCGACCGGATGATTAAAAGTTATCCTGTCGAAATGCTCTATAAAATTGATGAAGCCTACAATGAGAACGAGCCGAAGATTGTAGGAGTGGGAAAATCGGGAAGTATATCGCGCATTCCGCAGCGTAACTGCAAAATCAAGATTGGTACGGCTGAACGCCCGGATTCGTGTCGTGGCGGTGATTACAATCTTGTACATCTCTCCGAAGTGGGAATATGGAAGGCTACGGAGGGAAAGAAACCGGAAGACATTGTGCGCTCCGCCTGTTCGGGTATTCTCCTCAAGCCCTACACCATGATTGTTTATGAAAGCACAGCAAATGGCACCGGGAACTTCTTTCATCGCGAATATACTGCCGCAAAAGAAGGGAAATCCCAGTTCGAGGCAATGTTCGTTTCATGGTTCGACATCGAGCAATATACACTCGCTTTTGATTCGGACAATGAAAAATGGGATTTTGCAGAATGGCTTTATCAGAATCGGGACAATGAAAATACAGATTCCGAACGTGAGGAATGCGGTAAGTATCTTTGGTCGCTGTGGGAAAAAGGTGCTACGCTCGAAGCTATCCATTGGTACATAGCCGAACGCAGGAAGTACAATGACCATGGGCAGATGGCTGCCGAATTTCCGTCTGATGATGTGGAAGCCTTCGTACATTCGGGAGCACGTGTGTTCGACAAATACAAGGTCGATGCAATGCGCAAGACCTGCAAGAAGCCTAAATATGTCGGTGAAGTCTGTGCCGATGCGGATGAGGGCAAGAACGCTTTGCAGAACTTGCGTTTTGTGAAAGACAAACAGGGATTGTTGCATATTTGGGAGTTGCCGGAAACAGATGAAAAGGAAGTTGTTACAAATCGTTACCTCACGATTGTCGATGTGGGTGGACGTTCCAATAAAGCAGACTTCTCTGTTGTTCTTGTGCTTGACCGTCTGTTTATGATTGATGGTGGCAAGCCTGTCGTAGTGGCACAATGGTACGGACATTGCGACATCGACCAGCTTGCATGGAAAGCGGCACAAATAGCGGCTTTTTATGACAATTCACTCTTGGTGATAGAAAGCAACACCTTGGAAACGCATGACAAGGAGCGGCAGGTAGATGGCGACCAGTCACAGTTCATCCTTAATCAAATCAAAGAGATTTACCCTAATCTCTATGCACGTGGTCAGTCCGAAGAAGCCGTACGCGAGGGATTGCCTACCAAATACGGCTTCCATACCAATGTCTCAACCAAACCGATGATTATATCAACCTTAGTCAAGGTTATTCGTGAGAATTTATACACGGAACGTGACGAACGTTGTCTGGACGAATATTTGTGTTACGAGAAAAAACCGAACGGAGCTTTCGGAGCGATTACCGGTAAACATGATGACTTGCTAATGACAAGAGCCATAGGCTTGCATATATGTTTCTTTGAAATGGAAATTCCAAAGATTGTGCTTCGTATCGGACGATTTGTTGTCAAAAAGAAAAAAGCTGTTTCAGCAGCTACAATATAAGTTTAACTATAAAAACAAGGAACAATGAACATTTTCAGAAAAATCAGAGCTTTGCTTCGTTTACGTGAAGCAGTCAGACAGGCAGACGAAAAACACAAAGAAACTGGAGAACGTTACTACGTTATGCCTGCCGGTGGGAAAAAAGGTCAACTTATCATTATGGATAGAAAGAATTTCCGTAAGTTGAAACAGAAAGGCTACATCAATCATAATACGTTTGTGGGCGACCTTGAACGCGAATGCTTCTACTGCACGACTTATGGAAACGGTTCAGCTATGCTTCCTTCTGCTGTTATTGCATTGAAACGAAAACAGTATTTCTCATGGCTTGATTCATTTTCAAATACCAAAGAGAATGGGAAAGTACGGAAATATTGATGGCATTGCCACACTTACCAGTGACCCGCTCGCACTTGACAATATCAACAAGTTTAACATCGGAGACCGGGTGATGTGCAATGATAATGGGAAAAGCGGTACTGTATTAGATATAGATACTGATAAATACGGTTGTACCGTTCGTTTTGATGATACTGAAGGAACATGGATTGAATGCGACCAATTATCCAAAGAATAAAGAAAGGGGCATATCTGTGATGATGTGCCCCTTTGGTTTAAGTTCTCATTGCATTATGTAACTGATTTACTGCATCTATATTTGCACCTTGTTCGACCTGTTGAAGCAATTGAGGAGAAAGACCGTCGGGCACTTTGCCCTGCTCCAACTGTTCCTTCTGTGATTTGATACTTTGCAACAATTCATCTGCAAACGGGAAATCTCCATGCTCAAGCAGCTGCTCTACACTGATTGCCTGAGACTGGTACAACTGCATAAGCATATCGTTAGCAAGATGCCTGTATGCCGGTGTTGAAGTGCTTTCGGTAATGCTTAAATCAAATTCTACATCACGTATTTTCTTCGGGTCATATTCGATTTGTGCACCACTCTTACCTGCAATATTGAATACACGTTTGCTATCATAAAACTGCTGCATATTCTTCACATCCTTATATGCTCCGTCCACTACAAAACAACTGAAGCATTCAAGCAGGTCGAGCAATGACTTCGTGGCGTTTTCTGTCTGTTGGTTATAGTGCGATGCACTTTCACCGGAATACCCGGGCTTTCCTTGTAATGCGCCCGTAACTCCCGATATATCTTCAAAAAATTTGAGTTGCATGTTAAGCAGTTCCGCAATGCCTATATTTGTGGAATTATTGGCCACCTGTTCCGGCACTTTTCCGCTTTTGCTCGGCTTGTATACGATGACACCGTTAAATTCCGTCCAGCTCTCTGCAATATCGTCAATGCTCACACCATCAGGCAAGCAGTCTTCGGGCATCATCAGCACGCCTTTGGCACTCGCACGCATTATCCAGTCATAGAGAGTTATCAATCGGTTGGTATATCGCTGTTGGTCGATTACATCAGCAACGAATGAATGGATTTCACCATCAATGAACGGATATGCCTTGAAAACATATGGATGGCTTCCATGCTCGTAAGGCGTTTCCCCCTCCCTCAATATGTCGCCAAAAGGAGAAAGGTAATAGAAATACCAATAATCGTCCACAAACCAAGTAGCTTTTATCAACGGAACCTCATCTTCCGGCATACCGGCTTCCTTGGCCATACGCATACGTTCTTCATTTTCAGTAAGCACCACTTGTGCGTAATCTTCTTCGTCTATTTTGAAAATATCGCCGTTTTGGTAGTCATGGCAACGGTATCTCGGTTTTTGCTCCTTGCGCCATATCTCTATCACACGACATCGTCCCGGCTCGCTTGTGAATAGAAAATCGTAGTTTTCCAAGCGGCTATACCCGAAACGCTCCGCGTATGTGGTTATGTAATCTTTCCTTGCCGCCCACTTGTAAATGTCACGCAATTGTCTGTATTCCTGCGGACTTGATGCGAACTGTTCACACAACTGTCCGAAAGAAATGTCATGAACTTCTCCAAGCACGGAAACATCCCAACCTCTGAAATCTCTCATGTTGTTGTCGATAAAGAAATTATTGGGTTGTACATAGTCCGTCCAACAATCCTCTTTTCCATTACGCCAACCGTACGATTTACGGTGAACGATAAAACCGCTTATCAGGAACTCTTCCATAGTTCGGGCATATACATCGTTCATTCGGTTAAGCTGCATGTTGCATTGAAGTATCGTACTCATCGTTTCACCAAGTTTCTGTTCATCCCGATCACGTGCGGTACAAGTCGGTTCTTTACTTTGGCTTCGATACACGCCAAGCACGCTTCGCACAAGCCTACGGATAAGGTTGTTTTTCAAAGGCACGTTGCCTTGACTTTTAATGTATTCTTCCTCGCTCATGGATTTTCCGTCCACACAAATCATATCGTCCCATTGGAAACCATAGGTATAGCGTTTGTTTCGCTCCCGGTCTTTCCGAAAGTCGTCCATCTGGCTCCAATAGTATTGTGCTTCCATAAGAATGTCAAATGCCCTGCGGTCACCATAACGTTTTGCAGAAACAACAGTATCTATCTCGGCGGCATCATTTCTTCCCGGAGCTATACGGCTCATTGGCAGCAATTTTCTTTCGCTTTTATTTACATGCATATTTTTATCATTTTAATGATTGCTCGGAACAAATATACTGCTCCGGGCAATCATCCTATGTTTAACTATTTACGGGTTTTGTTCATTTCTTCTATCATTTCCTTTTTGAGTTCGTTCAACTCGGCTTCAATATCCTTGCGTTCCTCGTCACTGATTGCTTCTTTTAATTCATTGTAGAGGTCGTCAATGTCTTCACGGTAATCCTCGAAGATTTCGTAACGCTCGTATTCGGGTGAATTGTAAAGGAAATCAATCTTTTCCGCATAGTCAAATATGTCGTTGTCGGTATCTTCTTCATAGTGCTTCAATCGGGATTTCAACCGGTCATGCTCCTCTTTCAATCGGAAATACTCATTATTCACAGCCCTGTACTCGGTGCGTTCGTCCCCGGCTTTGACCAGCCTGTTTGCCAACAAGAAGCTGCGAGGGTCGTACTCACGGTTGCCTGTAACGGTTTCTACCATCTTGCTCAACTTGTCGATTGTTCCGAACACGCCACCGAAATAACCGTTCAGCATATATTCAATCTTTGCCGGATTAAAGTCAATCGTTCCTTTTGTATATGGGTCTCCACCCGTAGCTTCATTCATGGCATTGGCCAATCCGACAATGTATTTATTGGCACTCTTATACGCCTTTGTCCATTCGGGCATATCTTTGTTGTAAGGTGTGTCTTTATAAAGTGGCATACCCGTCCAACTCTTTTCTGCAACGTAGGCTTCCCACAAGGGTTTGTAGGCACTCGGTACAAAGGCATTCAATCCTCCGCCGCCCTCCAAGAAATCAATAGGTAATATCTGTGTAGCCTGTCCTGTTATGGCTTCGGCAATTTCTCCGTCTGTAAGATGTTCCTTTCCGTTAAGGACGGAAATCATCAGTTCGCCCATACCGTAAACAGCCCTGTATTCTACCGGAAGAGGAATTGATACCCAACTGTTTCCTGCCCTGAAAAGAATATTGCTGCGCCTTACATATTCGGGAAGATTATAGTATGCGTTCTTGTCATCATCGTCATCATCATCGCCACCCAAGTAGGCAACAATGGCACCAAGAAGGAACATCGCCGCAATACCTGTAAAAGCTTTGGCAGGATGGCGTTTCATCTGTCGTCCAAAGTTTGCCGTACCTTGAATGGCTGCATTCCAAAACACATAGCCGCTACGACCAAGTCCCGATACCAATGCACTGGCATTACCAGCCTTTGTCTGCCCTGTACTGTCATAGAATTTTGCTCCGCTGCCTTTCTTGTTGAAGTTTACGCTTATCTCCTTTGCATCATAGATGGCTCTGTCAATGCTCCGGCCCATTTCGCGTGATGTCATGAAAGCGGCAAAACGGGCGCAGTTCTCAACGGCTCGGTTGTACTCATCGAAACGTCCGCCCAACAAGTCCCATGCTTTTTTTACAGGAATCTTGCCGTTTGATTTTTTCAGTTCCCTGCGTATGTCGTTCTTATGTTGTTCAATGTCCCGGATATTGGCATAGCCTGTTTCTCCTCCGTTCATCATGAACTGATGAAACATCGCTTCCGTCTTGTTACTCATGTCAAGTGTCCCTTTGCGGTGCTTTGCCAAGAGTTGCTTTATCCTTACAGGATTGGCATACATATAATTGCGATGAAAACGAAGTGCGTAGTTCGGGCTTTCCCTTATCCAAGTCATGGTGTTGGTGTATAGCATATCTCGCATGAAGTTCGATACGATGAAGTCCGGGTTGCGTGTGGTATAGAACGCACTCAACTGTCGGTTGATGTTTTCACCGGCACGGAGAATGGCCCCGATTGCCCCCGACATATCGTTGTCGGGATTTGTCTGTCCGTTCAATGCTTGTGCCGCACGTGGATTGCCGTTTATGGTAATCACATAGTCCCTGCCGCCACGCTTCACTACAATTTGGTGCTGCCTCATATCCCGGCTTTCCACAATACGGTAAGGAATATTCACGGTATCTTTGCCATGCTTGTACCGGTCAGGATATTGCTGTGCCAATGACTCCATTTTAGTTTCAAAGTCCAGCATCTTCCGTTCCACCACTTCGGGAGTATCTGTACTGTCTATGTTGTCAGGAAACACTGGCTTCCATTCGTCGGCCACCGTATCGTATTCTACCCAAATGTCGCTCACACTGACAAGGTCGCTCGGATGGTTGAGGGCGAAATTAAGGAAACGCTGTTTTACCAATTTGTTCCGGTTGCCCTGCATGATAGCACCTTCTGCCATTGATTGCAGGTTGGCAAACGGGTCATCCGCTTTCGACCTGCGTCCTTCCGCTTTCTTGATAGGAGCATTGAATGCACTTTGCTTGTGCGTCAGATATGCGTATGCTTCAGAACTGGTCTTTTCGTCAAAACCACGTAGCGGAATGTAAAAATCATACATATCTGAAATTTTATCAAAGGTCGCTTTACTCATCATGCCACATTCGTATGACTTTGAAAGTATTGCTTTGCTCGCGGCATTGACTTTTTTCCAAAGGTCGGTAGTGTCGTGTGCCTGTTCGTAATCGTTAACCATTATCTGTGCTTCCGTTTCGGCATCAGCAACATTATCCATACCTGTAAGGGCTGTAAGTCCGGCATAGTCGGTTTGGTCTGCATCGGTTGCTCCGTTATTGATTGCTTCATTACGCATATATGTATTGCGTTCAAGGCCGTGTTTCGCCATCATGTAATCAGTCAATTCCTCACGCTCTGCCTCAGTCCTGGCAAGTTTGGCAACCTCATCAAGCATGGGCTTGAACAGGGTGTGGGCAAACGCATCGGCTTCGGCTTTGTTCACACTTGACAGACGGTTTTCTCCCAAGTATGCGTTTTCAAATCCGTCCACATCCTCAATGTTTGTTTCCTTGCCAAGGATTGCAGTCATGGCTTCTTTCAAGCCGAGCATACTGTCCTGTAATGCTTCCTGTGATTGGAACATACCGCTTTTTACACGCCTTTCATAACGGTCACGAGCCAACTCCCTTTCATGTATTTCCGGGTCACCGGTACGGTATAGTGCATCATCACTTTCTGCAACAGTCTGATGATGTGGGTCGGAAACCGCATAATTTCCGACTTTCAGTTCATACTGCTTTGCCACATCAGCGGCTTCTCCCAATATGTTTCTGTATCTGCCCGGTTCCGCAAGGTTCTCGTAACTGCGCCACAAGATGTAGCGAAGTTCGTTGTCCGATAGAGTAACCCCTCTGAAATCCTCAAAGCCTATCTTATGAAGCATATTCAAGAAGAAATCCTTTATCTGTTGCCACCAACTTGCGTTGATGTTCTCAAATTCAGTATCTTCTGCAAGCGAAGCAAGATATTCTTCGGTAGCCTTATGGAAATCCCAACCGTTTTTTGCAGCCATATCTACAATGCGTCTGCGTATGTTCTCATCGGCATTGTTGAATACATTATCAAGGAATGTATCAAAATGTTCTCCGAACAACTGGCGCAAACCATAGTGCGCCACAGCCTCATGCAGCAGTGTCTGTTCAACATCAAACGTACTTGTATGGTTGGGAATAACAATGGTTATCTTCCCTGTACTCTTCGAGTAGAAGCCTTTTGCACGCTGCTTCTTTCCATCCAAGACGGAAGCATCAGTAACAACCTCCACATTGTCAAGATGCAGTTTCTCTGCAAGGCTTTCCACACGTTCTGCCATTCTTTGGCGTTCACGCCGTGCAAATTCCCTCCGCTGCTTTGCCGTTCTCCTTGACTGACCGAGCAGCTTTGCCACTGGGTCATTCTCATAACTGACTTCATCATCGTTATATGCACCAATGCCGTTACGTTGGAGAATATCAGTTGTGTCATCCTTTACTTTTACGCCTAATTTGGCAAGTTCCTTGACAACTTCTATTATGCGCTCCTCGGGAATATCCGCACGCAACTTTCCTCGGTAAGGGTAGAAGTTTCCACCTGCGGCACGAAGCAAGGTTTTGTTCTCGTAGTAAACCGCACCGTCTTTCTTTGTCTTTGGAACAGTGAGGTAGAACATCTTTGCCCAACTGTTACCCATAATCTCGACCTTTCCATCGTGGCTTGTTATAGGAGTATAGTCTTTTATCTGTTGTAAACGACTGCTCAATGGAGCACCGCTCGTTTTCAGCATAGAAGCATTCCATTTGTCGGGCATTAAGATACCATCGTGAACATTACCGTCAATGTCTGTATAACTAATGAGTTGTCCAGGATAGCCTCCGTATTCATCTTGTGTATCGGCTATAGCCTGCAAGATATTACCTGTCATAATGAAACCTGTCTTTCGTGTCTCACTTGGTATCTGACTATCCCAATTATCAAGTGTGGTGGCACGTGCAGCATCCCAATTATCATTGGTTACCTTGTCAATGCTTCGCAACGCATCAATCTGTGAAAGTTTAATTTCAATACGTCTGCGACCGTCAAGGGTAGCAAATACCGCAAGTGTTGTTGAGGCTGTAATCTTGCTATCCTTTGTTTTGTAGCCACAGAAGATAGCAGAAGTAGCAAAGTCGAAAATCATTGACTCAAGGTTATCGGGCACAAGATAAGACTTGCCAACTTCAAACATTCTCAAGCGGCGCATCATCTGGTCGCTGTTCGTGTTGAGTCGCAAGATGTTGTCCTTATGCTTTGCCTCTACCTTTTCATTGGTCTCTGCGATAAAGTTATCTATGGCAACACGCTTTTCTTCATCGCTGCGTTTCTTCTGACCATTGATTTTTTCTGTCTGCTTGGCTATGTCGTCAATGGCTTTTGCCTTTGATTTCTCGTAGCGTTCATCTTCTGCAGCAATTCTAACTTCGTCCTCCTTGCGGATAGTTTCAATAACATTGTCAAGATAGGTATTCGGCTCAACACCCTTGTTTATCTGTTCTATTACCTTGCGTATCTCATCCGCTTTCATCGGCTTTCTCAACACATCCATTTCCACCTTTTCAACAAATGAATTGCGAGCAAATGGATTGTTTCCATCAGGGTCTATGCCCTCAGAAGATATGCGTTTCTCGATAGTCGTTGCGCGGAGTGGCATTACAGTAATCTTTAAGTCGTTACTGCCGGTATCATTGAGATATTTAATCAATTCGTTATAACGCCTTACGACATCATCGTAAAACTCCTCCTGCTCTTTTGTTGCCAATAGAGCGACATAACCTGTAATCTTGCGTGCATCATCTTCTTGCGGTTTGTAATCTTCAAGTTCGCTTGCCTGCACACGACCACCTCCGAGTCCTCCCTTTTTCAAAGGAGTACCCATTTTCTCGTATATATCTACATTATCACGAAGATACTCAACAACAACTTGACTACCATACTTGTTGAGTAAATCCGGTGCTTCCACATCATTACTTTCACTATCCTGTGAGGTCGTGGTATTAGCGTTCAACGATTTCAGTTTGGTGGAAAGCATCATCAGGAAACGGTTCTCGGCGGGTACAGGCAAACCGAGGTTGATGTAATAACCTCTATGCACCTGTCCTGTACGGTCTATACGTCCTATCATCTGCATATAGTCGTTAATATCGCTCAGCGGCTGTGCTATAATCATAGAACGCTGACGTTGGTCGCTGAATTTCTCTGAAGCGTGCAAACTGATACCTGTTGATGCAGACTTGTTGAGGATGAGGACATCAAGAACACCACTGTTGAACTCTCTCTGCATTTTCTTTTTGTCTTTGTCAGTTCTACGCTTGACAACGACACGTCCGTCATCGTTGCGCTCAACATACATATTACGTCCTGTCAATTCACCTACTTTGTATCCTTTCTTGTTCAGACGCTCGATAATGGCATCAAGTGGACTGATAAAGATATCGCTTGTGCTTTCACGAATGAAATCCTGCAACTCATAATATGCTTTTTCTCCTGCCGGACCTAATGCCTGTGGAGAATATCGCTCGTGGCGTTCGTTACCGTCCTCATCTTTGACGGTGTACTGCATAACGGTGTCAAGTCCTTTCAGTAGGCTTGCACTGAATGTTGGCTCATCAATGATTTCTCCTGCGGCATAGTCCTTAATACTGCTCTCCATTGTGCTTTCCAACGCAATAACAGGGTGGCGACCTGCATTGATTTCGCCTTCCACTTCATCTGCAATAGCATTGACTTTGAGGGCAAGCATAAGCTGCTTGGTGTAGTTGTAGGTCTTGCTTGCAAATGGCACGTTCTCAACGCCCATTTTATCTGTGCCTCGCTTCACACCTGCGCTCTCTGCCATAACAGCAAGTTCCATATCCAATGCTTCAATCATCGGCTTTACGTAGTCCTCTTGGAATTTGATAATGGCATTGAATGCTGCTATGGTACGGTCGTAATTCTCTCTTGCACGTCTAACAGTTTCGGGGTCAGTGATTGTTTTCCAATCGGTAACAACATCGCTCATATCTCGCTCTCTGCGTACCATTTGCCCTGCATTAGTCAATTCACGACTCATAATCTCTTGCAGAGTTACACCGCCTTTCTCAATGATACTAATCATCTTATCCGGATCAACCTTTGCTTGGCTCATCGCTGTACGAATTGCATACAAAGGCATTGTGTCGGGACGCTTTGCGAACGTAGCACTTGCAAATGTGGCGGCTTTCGCTCCACGAAGAATACTTTGCAGATAGGCACCTGTATTGCTCGAACCTGCCGCCGTATGACTTTCATCAAGGAACAGATAGTTATCCTTTGCAATGGCACGTAAGAATGTGGCTTTCGGGGTAGCCTTGCCATTCTTCACGTTCTTGCTTTTCTTGGTGCGTGCGCCACTCTTTTTGGCAGCTTCCTCCATTTCTTGCTGACTGACAGCATCGCCAGTGTTTACCTGCGAATAGGTGAGTACAGCGAAGTCATATTCTTCGGGCAATGCTCCCGATGCAAAGACTTTTGCCATTTCTGCGGAAGATAGAGGTTTGTGTACTGTATTACCTTTGCTATCAACCATAGCACCGTCAGAGTTGAATATAAACGGCACGAGGTCTCCACTTCCAACATCTACCAAGTCTCGGTAAATATCGGAGAACAAGTCTGCTTTCTGTGTGATGAATACAGGTTTCTCACCTCGTTGCACTGCCCAACGAATAAGTGCTGCCATTTGGCGCCCCTTACCAACACCAGTTTGGTCGCCTATAATAAGGGCTTGTTCCTGTTTCATCTGATAGATTGCCATAGCGACACTGTCCATCTGCTCGGCGGCAAGTGCTTGATACGTTTCAGCAATGGTATCATATCCGAGTTCTGTCTTGACAAATTCATCTATGCTGCCGTGCTGTGCTTCAATTTGAGAAAGCACTTTATCCATTGCCTCGACCATAGCTGCGGGGGCAACGCTTTCAAGTCTGAATGCTGTATTATGAGGACGATAAGGAAGTTTTTCTTCAGTCAAATCTCTTTTCTTGGGTTTTCCTTTTAATCCCAGTCCGATTCGTTGAACGTCCACTCCATCCACTGGCTGAGGCTCATTTCCCACAGTTCGTTGTTCAAGTCCTCTTCCGTCAGTTGAAGGCTTTCCAATGGTATCAGTTCCTCTCCCGGTCTCGCCAACTGTATCATTCTGTCCACGTTTTCCCAATACAGGTCGTTGGCCGCTCTCAGAGTTTCCCTCCAATCCGGTTCTTCCTCTCCGTTCTGTTTGGCTTCCACTCTCATCATCCGCCTCAGATTGTCTATTATGTCCTGCTCCGTCAGTTTCCCCGGATGCGTTGTCAGCGACAGACAGATGTCGCCCTCCTTGGCTACGTAATACTTCTGTTCCATTTGTCTTTTCATTAAAATTCAATACTTCGTTAATAATCTCGTACAGGTCGTCAAAACTTTCAGCCTTGCGGATTGCTTTGTTCTCCACAGGAGGGTATACGGCAGTCTGCGCCCGTTCCTCATTGGTTCTGCGGCCATCTATCAGTATCATACGAGTGGGGAATGTTGTACCTTGCTTCGCATACAGTCCACCGCCCATGTCAATAACGCCTTTCACGTTATAGTGGTCATATAAGTAGGTGAAAAATGGTTTCATGCTCTTTATAGCACCATTGTTCGCATACTCCATATTTCCACCGATGATGATAGCGGCTCTGCCGTCATCTTTCATGCTTGAAAGAGCGTTCAATGTTATTTGCGGGTCAAGTCCCGGTATCTTCTTTCCATCATACTCAACTGCCTCACGCTTTCCGAATGGGGGATTGGCGATAACAACATCATAACGCACATCGCCATCGAATGGCTCTGTCGCATCCTGCTGTGTTACTTGTGCAAATCCCTGTTCACGTAGGTTGTCCAGTCGTGTTTTGTCAAGTTCATTTACATGAACCTGTCCGACTGGAATAGTGAAAACTAACATCCCATTACCCGCAGTTGGTTCTAACACGCTTCCGTCTGCTTTGTCAGCCATTGCAAATCGGCCGGCAATCCAAGCCATAGGAAGAGGCGTGGAGTACTGCTGCATCTTTATACGGTTGCTGCTTCGTGCCGAAATGGTTGGTTGCATTTCATAAAGTTTGCAGATTAAATCGTATGATTCTCTGCTAGCACTTCCTTTACGTTCAATAACCTCACGTGCAGCTCTGACCAATCCGTCCTCAACAAGTTCCTGCAACAAAATATCAGTTCTTCCATCATTATCTTCCTCCATTCCCAACTCACTTGCACGCTTGCGTAGGTCTAAAATGCTTCTGTATGGCTTTGTCCCATTGTCAAGAGCCGCAAGCATATCAGCCTTTACTGTCATTGCAAATTGGCGATGCAGTTCTGCATCAGCCTTGTCATTTTCAGTAAGTAAATCACCAAATAACCCACCTGTTTGATTCCGTGAATTTACTGCTTTTTTCTCATTCTTCTTACGTGCAGGGCGACTTTTTTTGATACGTTCCTGTGCAATCTCTGCCTCTTGCTCCACCTCGGTCTCTCTTGTTACGGTTTCGGCGGTAGCAAGCGCATCAATACTTTTCTTATCGAAATTCGCCACATCGAATTGTTGTACCTCATCGTATGGAGTCATGTCTGCATCCAGTCCGTTCTCTGCCACCTCCGGCAAATCTCTCGCACCATTGTAAAATGCTTTAAGGTAAGGGCGTATGGCATCGCCCAAGTCTGCAATCATGGCCGTTGCATACTCGGCAAACTTACGTGAACCTTTCTCCAAATGGTAAACAGCCATCTCTGTTCCAATGGCAAGAATCTCAGGGTCTATACCTATATTCATTTGACCGAGCAACTTCTTACGCATACGCTCACGAAGTTCTGCATAACGCTCATCAGTAACAAGACGGTTACCACTCGCTTCAGTCTTTTTCTGCGAATTGTCTTGTTGTTGCTCACTCCGCATATCGTTGATAAGAGTTCGGACTTCATTAGCAAACTTATCTGCACTATCTTTAGTCAGGAAAATAATATTTCCTTCATGATAAACGTCTCCACCACGCTTCTCTCCTAAATCCATCACAGCCTGTTTTTCCGCATCAATCATCTTCATCAAAGTACGAACAGAATATCTGTTATCCATTTCCTTGTCAACAACGAAATCTGTCCTTTTGTCACGAATTTCATCCTTTGCCTTGCGATCAAGTTCTCGGGTCTTAATTTTATTTTCGAGCGAAATGCCAACTGCATCCAAAACTTCTTGCATACCGTTCTGAGGATTGCGAAGAATGTCTAACATTTCCTCTGGACTGTTGGTTGTCTGACGAAAACGTGCATCACCAATAGGTATGGAACCGCTCACATCATCACGACTTAATGTAGTTTCCCCTGTTTCTTTATCAACAAAAACAGAGTATTGCCATATAGGAGTATATTCCTGCTTTTCCTCCTGCTTCGTGGCTTTCTGTTGTTGAGGTTCTGAAAACTGCACATTGCCGTCATTTACTTCTGACAAATCAGACAAAGACAAAGGTGGTTGTGATTGTGCATCGGTTGCATATTCTGCCAAGCGTTCAGCATCTTCCTTGCTCCGCATCATGAAGCCTTGCTTTTCCTTGTCCCACCAGCCTTTCAGTTGTTTGGCAAACATTGTGGTGTGCTTCCGAACAGTATCTCTTAATTCATTATTGAACTCCACAAGGTGCATATCCAACACCTTACCTCTTTTGGTGGTGTACTGTGCCGGAGTAATGGTGTATGCAGCATCAGTCGGTGTTGTCGTTTCTTCATTGGAATTGCTTTGTTCTAACTTCCGCTGTTCAGCAAAGAGGTCGTTTATTTCGGAAATAATGCGGGCTTCCTCAAATATATCACTCTGAACATGTGCGGCTTCTTGTTCCTTGTGCAGTTCTTCAATGCGTGACTTGATTTCAGAAAGTCTGTCGACTTGTGTACCTGAACTCTGTTCTTCAACACTTTTGACTGACTTGTATTCTGCAAACGCTTTTGTCTTCCGGTGGCTACTATCTATCCATTTCTCGAAATCCTCCAAGTTTACGGCAGTTACCACTGTCTTGTGATTATTTGCCCAGTCGCTGTCATAATTCGCGAAGTAAGCTGCCTCGGCATCGTCAGTCTCATTGAAACCAAGCATTACCTTATGCTCATCAAAGCTGCCGTCCTCATTATACTGGTCCACCACGAACACCCTGCGTCCGTTCCACCCGTCAATATCATCAGAGAGGAACACGTCTATGTGGTCTCCATCCACGCCCTCCGTGCCACGAATGTAGCCGTAGGTGTTCTGCATGATCGTTTCCCACTTGTTGCCCTCTGTGTCTATTCCACTACGAACGGATCCTTTCGGGTTCTCAATGGTGATATTGAATGTACCAACCTGCACATGACCTTTCTTATAATTGCCAGCTTCTTTCTGTTTCTCCGTAGGAGTAGTATCGGTTTCTTTCTCTGCCACTGCAACAGCATTGGCTAAAGACAAAGATGCATCAATATAATTAAGAACATCCAATAAGTCTCCGAATGTTTGACCGTCATACTCATAAGCGCTACCTATATAATTACCTTTCGTATCAGGTGCATCAACTTTTATAACTTTATGAGTACCATCAACAATAATTGTCTGTTTATAAGTATCGCCATACTTTCCGCTTTCAATCCAATCATCTTCTTGAACTTCAATACGTCTTGCTATTTTTGCACTAAGTTGATTGTCAGTATCATCAGAAGACAGCATTTCTTCTTGTGATAAAGAAGATTCTATTTCGCTTTGTCCACCAATGCTTTCAGTTCTTCCTGTATCATCAGTTGTCCCATTTCCGTTCTCAACTCGTTCTCTTGGCGCAAGAGTTCCATTGCTTCCTTGCTGCCCTCGTTGGCTTGTTGCAGTATCGCCAACCAATACATTGCTTCGTTGTTGTCCATTGTAATCTAAATTTAATGCTTCTTTAATAGCCTGTACGAGCGTCCGAGGGGTATTGTCCGGTTGTTCGAACAGAGTTTCTTCCTGTGTGCCTTGTATAAGGTCATAAATCTTGCCGAATGTATTTTGAATGAAGCTTTGGCTTTCACCTTTATACATTGCGGCCAAATGCAGGACAAAGTTACTGAAATTATCAGCAGGGAGATAACTTTCCCCAGTGACATCATCCATTTGATACTGGCGTTTCCAACTTTCTACGGCAGTACGTGCTTCCTTGAAGTTCTTTGCCTCTACAAACATTTTATCTTGGGACAAAGCATAGTAAGCACGAACGGAATTCTGTATCTCATCTACCATTCGTTCACTGTTCGGACTATCATAATCACGAAAAGCAGTGGCAAGAATAGCCTTTTGTGCTTTTACCGGCAATACGTTGAACATTTCCTCCAACCGTGTACTACCGTCCTTGAAAATGCTTTGATACATGATACCACGCAAATCATTCTTGGATTCGGGAGTCAAGTTACCCTTGCTATCAAACGCACTCTTGTATTGTGTGGGACTGATGAAACCTCTTTGGCTCATCCATTTTAGGACACTTGCACCGTTGGCATCCACAAGCCCGGCAAACGACACTTCATCGTCCGAGGCTCTGAGTAACAGGTTGGCAAACGAACGTACTTCGATTCCCATACGCTGTAAGGCATTTTTCGGTTTGATTCGTTCCACACCTCCGCTTTCGGTGTCCTGTGCTACGTATTGTCCCAGAGGAATAGCCGTAGCATCGTCCACATGAAGCATATTTACCAGCACCGGACTTTGTAGGGCAGCAATATCTTCAGCACGCAAACCAAACTCTTCCGCATGGTCTTTCAGGTATTGCCTATATGCTTCGGCCTGTTCCGGATGGCTTTCCCACATCAGACGCAAGGCATCACTGCGGTTGTTTCCCTGTATAACTTCACCACGTTCGTTTACGGTCGGCGCACCGGTGTAAGCGGTAATACTCGATGTGATTTCTTCCGGACGAATGTTCCCGGCGATTTTCCGTGCAGACAATACGCTCGCTTCGTCATTTCGTTCCTTGGGTTGCGCTTCATCAATAAAATGCAGAGGATTACGCACACCTTGGATATGGCTCGGTTGCAACAACGATGCGTCAATCACGGCCACATGACCGGGAGCCAGCACATCATTGCTGAACTTCACGTTCACCTCTTTACCTTGTACGGTCTGCAATGGTTCTTGCCTGTCAATCTTATGGCCGTTCACACGTCTGTACCCCCTTGCGCGGGCATCCTGCGGTGTATCATCCACCATGTCGGGAACTCCGTTAAGGGCTTCACGCTCGACGCGTTCGGCTTCCTCACGCTCTGCACGCAGCTTTTCTTCTTCCGCTTTGCGTAGGGCGGCAGCTTCATCAGCCATTCGTTTGCGTTCCGCATCCGCTGCCATTCTTCTACGGTTGGCAGTACCGGCTATCTTCTGCCAAGCGAGCAAATCCTGTTTGGCTGCATCAATCGCCGCTTTGCGTTCTTTCTCGGAAGCAATCTTTTCGGCAATGGAGTTGCCACCTTTCGATTTGGCTTTCTCCAACTTCTTCAAGGCTTCTTCCTTGTCGGCAACCATTCCATCGGCTACGGTCTGTGCCATATCCTCATCACCCTCAGTCTGCTCCACAATGGCATCCCAAGCTGTGTCGCTGTCGGCCTGCTCATATAGTGGATTTCCCTGCTCATCCTTTGGTATTCTCTGCATGGCAGGAATATTTTGAGGGGCATTGTTATCATTTTCGGGAATATTTTCCGCACCATTGTTGCTCTCATTTTCGGCAGGATGTTCAAATGCCACTCCGTTATGCTCCAACAGCATATTGTCAAGTTCATCACGAGTGAACAGGTTCACACGTTTTCCGTTGATCGGAGCTTCGGTAAATACCTCATACTTGCCGTCCGCATCGGCATCTGCTGTGATATTGCCACGGACGGTAACGCCGTTCTCATCGGTAAGCGAAACAATGTCATTGAGGGCGTATTGTGGTCTTTCAGCCTCTTGCATTTCCTGTTTCCGTTCGGCATTCTCAATGGTTCTCTGCTGCTCGAACTGCGCCACACGTGCCAAGTTTGCCGCATCAGCCTGTTGCTGTATGGTTTCTTTTGCCAACGGGAAGATATTCACGCCGTCCGATACGTTAACTGTGCCGTCCCCATTATCCACAATACCGTCTTCGTTGGCTACAATCTGAACCTGTATCTGTGCGTCATCTCCTGTAATGGTGTATGTATCGCCGGGGTTGAATGTAACCACACCGTCAATCTTGTCGGATGCTTCCTGTGCGAACTGTTGAATGATAGCCTCCTCCGCTGTCATTTTCTCATCGGACGGGTTCAACGGCTCATCAATGTTCAATACGGCATCGGGCGACACCTGTTCAAGTGCGCCTGTTTCCGCATCACGCACAATGATACTGCCGTCCGAAGCCCGGTTGTCAATGCCGCTGCCGTCTGCATACTGCACAAGGTTTCCACCCACCACATACACACGGCGGTCGTCCTGCTTCATCGTAGCCCCCTGTATCATGCCGGAGGTGCGGTTGGTGCGTGCGTCAACCATTGCGTTGCTTTGCTCCACACGTGCGTCTATATCATCACGCACACGCTGAATCATGCCGTCATATACCTGTTTGGCATTGAGGTAGTCAATAACCGTTTCCAACTCGCTTTCTCCCCAAAGGCCATTGTTCCGCATTTCCTCCAATGCATTCATAGGATGTATATCCAAAAAGCCAAGCGTGTTTTCATCCACTATGGCAGAAACCCTCTGCCGCTGGTAGTCACGCATATTCTTGGCATCGGTCATTTCCTGTGGGTCTGCGAGGTTGTAACCGTCAATGTAGCTTTCATTCATTGACTGCACATCCTCGTCCTGTTCGCCGCCCCGCTTCTGTGCGAGAGTACCGAGGTTAAAGCCCCTCATCATCAACGAACGCTCCATATAGGTAAGTATTGCGGCTCTCTCATCGTCCGAGAAATCCTTGTCGTTCACGATACCCTCTGCCACACTTCCAATGTCATCGTTGGTCGTAAGGTCTATTGTCGCCCTTAACGGCTCCCATATTTCTTTGCCAAGCAATTCTGTTGCACGGGCATCTGCCTTGTTTACTCCGTGCTTCATTGAAGCATACTGTACTCCCGACAAAGTAGCCTTACCTGCACCCATCAATCCCATAGAAAGAGCCATGCCGCCCCAAATGTCGCCATGGAATTGTCCTGTCGCAAGCAAATTGGTACGTGTGCCGTCCGGGTTCTGCTGATAAGCATCGTCGAGATTGAGCATGGTGCGCCACAATTGCCCATAGTATTCTTCCGTTACCTCTCCGAAATAGTCGCTCACACCCATTTTGTTGAATAACTGATGTGTCTGTCCCATGATACCGTCCAACGCACCTGCATCAGTCTTTGAAAGTACTGCACCGATACGCTTTGCACCCACCACATTGGCGAGTTTGCTCATATTTCCAAGAGTAACTACAGGGTCAAGGTGCGAACCGAACATTTCCGAATAGTTTTCAACGATGGCATTGGCTTCTCCTTGCCAAATGGCATTTCCCCAAGTCTTGTCGTTGGAAAAATCATAGTTTCCGTTCTCATCGACAACCACATCACCGAGTTTCCTGTCAATGATGTCGGCCGTGGTTTTCCCAGCCTGTACAGTGTTGGTCATCAGCGGAGCACGGAGAAGCAGGTCATCAGCGGTTGTTCCGAGAGCCTTGATAGTCCAGTTGGTGGCATACTGCCCCAAGCCTTTCACGCCGTTGTCCTTCACGTATGTCTTGAAGCCCTGTTTGGCCATTTGCTCTACCGTTTCTTTGCCAACCACCTTTGTGGCGGCTTTCGTTCCGGCTTTGGAAAGAACATTGATACCGTTGAATCCACCTCCTGTAATGCCAAAGTCAAGCATGAATGCAGGCATGTGGCCGGTCATCATACCGGCTCTGTTCCAAAAGCCGGCGTTCCCGCCATACATCTGCTCCGCCTGTCCTTTGTTGTAGAGTGCGCCCATCATTTCATTGTAGGCTTCACGTTCTCCCTCTGTGGCATTCTCACCTTTCAGGTCATCGGCGTTCATCATGGTCAATGCGTCACGCATATCGCTCATGCCGAAATCCCAAGTGCGGAAATCTCCTGCCACACGACCGAAACCACGCCAAAAGCCAACATCGACGCCTTGCTCACGGTCTTTCTGCTCTTCAAGGTCTTTGATAAGTTCCTCCGTTTGACGAATGGCGACATCCAAGGTACTGTTTTCCTTGTCGCTCATCTGACGAGGAACATAGGTATCTGCTGCAAGTAAGAATCCAAGAGGAGCTGTATTCTTTTTTGTATCTTCTTCCCATTGCTCATGCACTCTCTTGGCACTTGCCTCTCTTTTCTCTTGCAGCTCTGCAAGTTTCAGCATTGCACGGCGCAACTGTCCGTTTACAGACATATCAGCCGCCTGTCGGTATCTGAAACTCTCCATGTCGGCAAGTCCCTTGCTGGTGTATCGGTTGCCGAGAGGGGTAATGTAGGTTTTCTCCAGTTTTCCGCTCTCCGGGTTGAACTGCATTTTCCCCTCTGCGGTCTGTCCGCCGCCCAACGGTGCGTTTTCGTGATACTCACGCATGGTTTCCATACGCTCGTTGAAGCCGTCTATCATTTGCTCCGTGCGGCGTTTCATCTGTCCTATATTTGCACTGAAGCGTATTTTATCCTGTTCCGTCAACGGCATTTCTTCTGCTGAAGGAGTTACAGGAGTTTCAGGTGTAGAGTCCAGGGCAGATTGTTCGGGCTGTTGTTGCTCCGACATGAAAGTCCTGTAGTCTGCCGACTTTACACGATATTTCTTCCCCTCACGCTCCATGATTGTAGAAGCATCGGGAAAGTCTTTCATAAAACTGTCAATGTGTTCATCACGCACATTGTATTTCTTTCCGTTGTATTCAAATATTGGCATAGTTATTTGTTTTTACCGGGTGTATAATCAATCACATCATCATCGCCGCCACCGGGAACATAGTCCACGACCTCATCATTCAGTTCCGAGGTCATGGTGGCAGGGTCAAGTTTGGAGAGGGAAAGCATGATTGCAGAGGCTTTAGGCGATTTGTGCCAATTCTGTTTTACATAGTCCTCTTTCTTCTGTGGTGTATCAAGTTTCTTCATTTGACGGTCAAAAGCCCTTTTCTCTTTCTCATCCTGTGGAGAGAGGTCGGCAAGCATAGCATCATACACCTGCTGCATCGAACCTTTCCAAACATTCTCGTAAATGGCTACTTGGTTTCCGCCGCCGTCAGAAAAACCGAGCTGCTTGCCACGTACACCACGTGCGGCTGTCGCTCTCGCTTTATCACGCTCTACAGCCACATTGTCATTATGTCTCTTTACTTGGAAATTGTAGGAACGGTCTGCCTGACGTTTGTTTTCATCATAGTTTGCTTGCCAACGCCTATCAGCTTCTTTGTCCCGACCTTTCTTGTATTCCTGTTCCGCATCATATCGGTCATCTGTAATCTTCTCTCGCTCGTTGCGATGTTGAATGCCCTCATTGTATCTGTCATCATTCTTTTTGTCAAGACCAAGCTGCCTTTGCCACTTACGTTCACGGTCATCCCTTTCTTCATCAGCGATTCTTGCCCTCATCAGCCCCTCATAATATTCTTTCTCCTTGCCTTCACGTTCTTTCATCAGCTTGTCATATCTCACTTTGGTACGTTCTGACATGGTATTCTTACCGGTATACATATTTGGAGCGTACTGCGTGGTGAAGAACAAGTTAGAGAGTGCCGATATACCATCACCAATGGCTGCGAATATCTGTTCACGTTTCTGCTTCTTCTTTTCTTTAGCAAGTTCCTCGTCCGTTGGCGGTTTATAGGGATTGAGTTTTTTGTACAATTCAGCGTATGAGAGACTGCCACCGTTCACATCGGCTTGTTTGGCCGGAGGTGCAGCGACCGTTTCAGATTGGGAGCCGGTAACGGCAGGAGCCGCAGCTGCTTGTTGTTCCGTCCATTTCTGTGTACCCTTTACCGGGGATGATACGGAAGGAGCGTCTTGCTGCTGTTCGTGCCATTCCTTAGAGCCTTTGAGCGGAGGCGTACCACCTCCGTTTCCTAAAATATCATCCATTGTTGCCATATTGAAATAGTTTAGAAAGGCATTTGACTTACCGCATTAGTTACTCCTTGTACAGCTCCCGATATGGCATTGGCCTTGCCTTGCTCAATGGCGTTAAGCTGTTCCACGAAAGCATTGTCGTTTTGCATATAAGTGGCTTCGATATTGTCCTTACGTGCTTCTGCATCAGCGGCAATCTGTGATGTTGCATCGGCAAGAGCCTTGTTGTTCGCTTCTTTGGCCGCTGCCACACTTTCATCAGTACCGCCCATGACGGCTGCACTACCGGCAGCGGCTTTGTTACGTTGTTTTATACTCTCTTCAGTTTGCGTAAGGATGCGTTGTGCGTCAGCCCGCTGAGTGGCATCCTCGTTGTACCGCCTGTCGTACCAGTCCTGATTCTTTTGCCGTTGAGCCTCAACATTACGTTTTGCTTTCTTCATGGCCTTGGATGCCTTGATTCCACCGAAAATGCTGCCTACTGCACCTATGGCACTTCCTATTAAACCCATAAGACTTTAGTTTTTGATTATTAAAAGTTATACCTTGCGTGCGAAAGTAAGCCGTTATCTTCGCATCATCATTTTATCTTTTTACATACAGATCATTATGGCAATAGGAAAAAAGACCGGAGGGCGGCAAAAAGGTACGCCCAACAAAATAACGGCACTGGCAAAAGGGATGATTGAGAAATGGCTTGAAACGCACAACACTATACCCGAAGGAGATGTGATGCCACTAATAATGCAGGACTTCATGGAACTTGACCCCAAAGACAGGGTGAAAGTGTCGACAGAGTTCATTAAAATCATCATGCCTAAGAATATCAGCATAGACGATGGCGAGGTCAAACTCACCATTGAGGACAAGCTTGCCAAACTTGCCGGAGAAGAAGACGAGGAAGAATAATCTATTACCCTCTACTTTAGATTGTCTTCATGTGTCAAGGGAACCCCAACCCGAAAAGGGGGCGATTTTACTGATTTGCTTTGAAGCGATGTTCGAGAGAATGTCGCTTTTTTCATGTCCAGACCGTAAAATTTCTTCGGAAGAAAAGGGTATTTCTTCGGAAGAAATAGCAATAAATGTACAATTATATCCCATTTCTTCGGATTTCTTCGGAAGATATTGCCTTAATTGTACAGGAAAGGGGTATTTCTTCGGAAAAAACACGCATAAATGTACATTCTTGTACAGATTGAATTTTTTATGCGAAAATCAGCTCAAAAGCACCTCAAAAATCTTCTGAAATGGCTGAAATGAGCTATTTTTTTAACATAATTTCAGAAGATATTACATTTATTTCTTCAGAAGAAATAACCATAAATGTACAGAAAAGGGGTATTTCTTCGGAGGAAATAGCCATAAATGTACATTTCTTCGGAAGAAAAGGGTATTTCTTCGGAAGAAATAGCAATAAATGTACAATTATATCCCATTTCTTCGGAAGATATACCATAAAATAAATATATATATATCTACTACTACATCTACCGCGCGTGCGTGCGCACGTGAGAGAAAAGATTTTTTGCTGAAAGGTCTAAAGAGAAAAAGAGAAAGCCCACAAAGAGAAAACCTCCTTGCTGGCTTCGGTTGTAAAAAGATAAACGGGCAGGAAAACTCCCACCCGTTACCTTTGCCGGAAAACAAATCCAGATGATATGAAAAAGATTTTCAAAGAAGCGATGCGCCGCTATCAGAATTGGCGATACCGCCGTCTTTACCGCAAACTGTTTTGGTTCTATGCCAAAATAAAAATTGATGGTGATGCAGCCGGTCAAAATGCCGCAGAGGCTTTCAAATGGCTCACTGCTATTGAGTATGCCGATTTGTTTGCTCATCGGCATAAACCGGACGTTTAGCATTTTCTTTCTTGATTTTGGCGGAGGGTGTAGGCAGCGTCATCGTCACATCAAACGAGATACGGTTGGTACTCCGTTTCGATATACATCCTCCAACCACTTTGATACCTGCCTTACCCTCAGCTTCGCTTTCCACCGCAATATCGAAATGGACATTACAACTTTTGCCGATTCCACTAACAGTGGGACTTACCAAATATCCTTTGCCTTCCGAATTGTCTATTGCTTCCTGTACGCCCTCTGCAATCTGCGTTAGCGTCTTGTTGATAAACTCTTTCAGTTCCATATTGCCGTTGCTTTGATTAAAACCCTTTCCCTTTCTGCCGCTGATAGACCACCGTCTGGTCTTTGTCGAGATTGACGATTTTGAACATTACCATCGAGCGGTTCGGAATATCGTCCGGCAGCATTGTTACGAGCCGGGCAATCACCTCGTCCACATTGTTGAAGCCTACATCGGTCAGTTCCGCCACCTTTTGCCCGTTGTGGTATGCAGCCGCATTCACCATATAGCGGTATGACAAGCGGAAATGCACATCCTCCTGTTTCTGCTCACGTACAGAAGCCTTACCGGAGAAGAAAATGAAATCAATTACTTTCTCGTTCAGTTCCCAAGCAGGGGAGAAGTCAATCTTGATATACCCTCGTGTTACGTTGTGTCCATTGCTATGGTTCATGCCAAACGCCACTTCCGAGATAGAGGCACGTACATCATTCTGAGCTACTGTTCCCCATGTATGCCGGAACGTGTAAGCCGAATACCACTCTTCCTTTGGCATTCCCATAGCCTTGCATAATTGCCTTATCCCACTGTTGACATTGGCGCAAAAACTGTCCGATGTAGTCATGCGCTGATAGAAATTGAACAAACGCTCATCATCTTTTGCCGTGTTCATGTATTTTTCAAATAGCGGCTGGATGATTGCTGGCACCCGCATTTCCATATACGCACCATCCGCACGGAACTTCTTCGTTTTGGCCCGTTGGTAGTGGATAATTCCGTTCCGGTAATCCTGTTTTCTTAGATTGTACAGGTCAATCGTGTTGATTCCTGCAAGGCAAAGCACCATCATAGCAACATCACGCCCGAACTCCGTCTGTGGATATTTCATCTTACTTTCCGGCAGAGGGAATGAAAAGAATTCCCGACACGCTTCGGGTGTAATGGCAAGTTTTTCTGCACGATCAGCCGTTGGTATTTCCACTTTCACCCATGGGTTGACTTTGATACGGATTATACCGTTATCGTAATCGTTGTACTCCAACATGGCGGCTTTAAATACCTGACGCATACAGATTGGATACATTTCCTTTGCCCTATGTGTCTGTTCAAGCGACTTTATCCATTTGTTCACCTGCGTAGAGGTCAACTGAGCGAACATCACTTGGTTGGTTCCGATGAACCGTTCCAGATGTTGTAGGGCAAGCTTGTAGTTCTTGGCATTCCTTTCCTGCCCACGGTCAATCATTCTGTCGATATGCACTCTCGCATAATCCGAAAAACAAATATCGTCATTGCCGTTCGTAAGAAAATCCACCACTTCCTTGACCGTCCAATGTTCAATGTCTTTTTTGTTGAGCCGCTCGTTATATTCCACTATCCGCCCGGCACAATACTGAAGCACGTAGGGGTCTTCGATTTCTTTCGCTCTGGAAAGTTCTTTCTTCGTGACCATCTTGTCGGTCTTCATGAATTGTGTCCCCCTATGGTGGGTAACTCTGATATAAACCGGATAAAATCCGTCCTTGCGTTCTTTTTGAACACACGCTTTAAATGTTGCCATATCGTTCTATGTCTTTATTATGTTATTATTTAAATTTATTCCAAACAGCTTTTAATGTCTTAACTTTCTGTCATATCATCAATTACGGCTCTAAACACGCTCTAAACACCCAACGAAAAGCACAACAACATTCTCTAAACATTTGCGTTTATTACGCTCATTTTCCGTGCGGAATGAACGTACCTTTTAAAAATACAATAGGCGGTAAGCCTTTGTAAATGAAAAGCATACCGCCTATTTTATTGAGTATCAGCTATATCGTGCTATTCCTCGATTGCAGCCTGCGCCGCAGCCAGTCTTGCGATAGGCACGCGGAACGGTGAGCAGCTCACGTAATCCAGACCTACCTTGTGGCAGAACTTCACGGACATCGGTTCACCACCGTGTTCACCGCAGATACCGCATTTCAGTTCCGGACGTACGGAACGGCCTTTGGCTACTGCCATCTTGATAAGCTGGCCCACACCGTTCTGGTCGAGTACCTGGAACGGGTCTACCTTCAGGATCTTCTTTTCCAGGTAAACCGGCAAGAAGGAAGCAATATCGTCACGAGAGTAACCGAAGGTCATCTGAGTCAGGTCGTTCGTACCGAATGAGAAGTATTCGGCATGTGAAGCAATGCGGTCGGCAGTCAGGGCGGCACGCGGCACTTCAATCATGGTTCCCACCTTGAACGGAATTTCCACGCCTTCTTCCTTGAACAGTTTGGCAGCAGTTTCACGGATCACCTTTTCCTGTGCTTCGAATTCATACAGGATACCAATCAGCGGCACCATGATTTCAGGATGCGGGTCGTAACCTTCCTTCTTCAGTTCACAGGCAGCACCCAGGATGGCGCGAGTCTGCATTTCAGTAATTTCCGGATACGTATTTCCCAGACGGCAACCACGGTGACCCAGCATCGGGTTGTGTTCGCACAGACTTTCCACGCGCTGGCGGATATATTCTACGGTCACACCCATGGCCTGTGCCATTTCTTCCTGACCTTTCAAATCGTGCGGTACGAATTCATGCAACGGCGGGTCGAGCAGACGTACGTTGACAGGCAGTCCGTCCATGGTCTTGAAGATTTCCTTGAAGTCGGCTTTCTGGTAAGGCAACAGTTTGTCGAGGGCTTTCTTGCGGCCTTCCACGTCCTTGGCCAGAATCATTTCACGCATAGCTACAATCTTTTCGTCGTCGAAGAACATGTGTTCCGTACGGCACAGACCGATACCTACGGCACCGAAGCCACGGGCATCCTGTGCGTTGCGCGGCGTATCAGCATTGGTGCGGACTTTCAGGCGGGCATATTTGTCGCAGAGTTCCATCAGTTCGGCAAAGTTACCCGAAAGTTTGGCCGGCTGAGTCGGAATTTCTCCGGCATATACATATCCCTTGGTTCCGTTGATAGAAATATAATCACCTTCTTTCAGTACGATTCCGTCAATTTCTACCGTACGAGCCTTGTAGTCCACGTTGATGGCTCCGGCACCTGATACACAGCACTTACCCATTCCGCGGGCTACTACGGCTGCGTGTGAAGTCATACCTCCACGGGCAGTCAGGATACCTTCTGCAGCCTGCATACCAGCCAGGTCTTCCGGAGAAGTTTCAATACGTACCAATACCACGCGATGGCCGTTGTTATGCCATTCAGCAGCATCTTCTGCAAAGAAGACGATGCGTCCGCAGGCAGCACCCGGAGAAGCCGGCAAACCACGTGTCAGCACGCGGGCACGTGACAGTTCTTCCTTGTCGAATACCGGATGCAGCAGTTCGTCCAGCTTATTAGGTTCGCAGCGCATCAAAGCGGTCTTTTCGTCAATCATGCCCTGATGCAGCATTTCCATGGCGATGCGCACCATAGCGGCACCTGTACGCTTACCGTTACGGGTTTGGAGGAACCAGAGCTTGCCTTCCTGCACGGTAAATTCCATGTCCTGCATATCGTGGTAGTGATTTTCCAGTTTGGTCTGGAGTTCATCAAGTTCCTTGTAGATTTCCGGCATGGCTTCTTCCATAGAAGGATATTTGGCCACACGTTCTGCTTCCGAGATACCCTGTAGTTCGGCCCAGCGCTGAGAACCGATCTTGGTAATCTGCTGCGGAGTACGGATACCGGCTACTACGTCTTCACCCTGCGCATTGATCAGGTATTCACCATTGAACAGGTCTTCACCGGTAGCGGCGTCGCGTGAGAAGCATACACCCGTAGCCGAAGTCTCACCCATGTTACCGAATACCATGGCCTGTACGTTCACGGCTGTTCCCCACTCTGCCGGAATACCTTCCATCTTACGGTAAAGGATGGCGCGTTCGTTCATCCATGAATCGAATACGGCACAGATGGCGCCCCACAACTGTTCGTAAGCGCATGACGGGAATTCCTGTCCGGTCTGTTTCTTCACAGCTTCCTTGAAGCGGACTACCAGGGTCTTCAGGTCGTCCACGTCGAGTTCGTTGTCCAGACGTACGCCCTTAGCCTTCTTCACTTCTTCAATGATGGCTTCAAACGGGTCGATGTCTTCTTTGTTCACGGGTTTCATGCCTAATACCACGTCGCCGTACATCTGTACGAAGCGGCGGTAAGAGTCCCACGCAAAGCGAGGGTTGTTGGTTTTGCGAGCCAGTCCTTCTACTACTTCATCGTTCAGACCCAGGTTCAGAATGGTGTCCATCATCCCCGGCATGGACGCTCTGGCACCCGAACGTACGGAAACAAGCAACGGATTTTCCACATCACCGAACTTCGACTTCATCAGGGCTTCTACTCCCTTGATGGATTTTTCCACATCGTCTTTCAGCAGCGCAACCACTGCGTCTTTTCCTTTTTCAAAATATTCGTTGCAGACTTCGGTTGTTATGGTGAATCCGGGAGGTACAGGCACCCCGATCAGGTTCATCTCGGCCAGGTTCGCGCCCTTGCCACCCAGAAGATTTCTCATGTCAGCTTTTCCTTCAGCTTGTCCGTTTCCAAAAGTATAGACTCTTTTCTTTTCCATGTTTTCTTATATTTGATAAGGTTCAATAATGTTTTTCGTTGGTCAACCGCTGGCAAATCTATATATATTTTATTGAATCCCAAATTTTGTGAAGATATTTTTCGATATATTTTGCAACATAGAGTTTGCAAAATGAACTTCTTCGAAAAACATGGAAGAATATCAGGAAAAATGTATAAATTTGCTCCCAAATTGGTTTTATTGAAAAGAACGTGGCAAGAAAGAAAAAAGAACTGCCTTTACTGGAGAAGGTAACGATAACAGACGTAGCCGCAGAAGGAAAAGCCGTGGCTAAAGTGAACGAGTTGGTAATATTTGTCCCGTATGTAGTGCCGGGCGACATAGTCGATTTACAGGTGAAGCGCAAGAAGAACCATTACGCCGAAGCGGTGGCGGTAAAGTTCCATGAGAAATCACCCCTGCGCACGGAGCCGTTCTGCAGTCACTTCGGAGTGTGCGGAGGATGCAAATGGCAATGTCTTTCTTACGAGGAACAGCTCAAGTACAAGCAAAAACAAGTGTTCGACAACCTTACCCGCATCGGGAAGGTGGAACTGCCGGAATTCCGTCCTATCTTAGGATCGGAAAAGACCCGCTTTTACCGTAACAAGCTGGAGTTTACATTCTCCAACAAGCGCTGGCTTACGGAAGAGGAGGTGAAGCAGGATGTAAAGTACGACCAGATGAATGCCGTGGGATTCCACATTCCGGGGGCGTTCGACAAGGTGCTGGCCATCGACAAGTGCTGGTTGCAGGACGACATTTCCAACCAGATCCGCAATGCCGTACGCGACTATGCCTACGCGCACAACTTCCCGTTCTTCGACTTGCGCACGCAGGAAGGACTTCTTCGTAACATCATGATCCGTACCTCGTCTACGGGCGAACTGATGGTGGTGCTGCAGTGCAAGGTGACCGACGACGAAGGCCGCCGCAAGATGGAAGAGATTCTGCAGTTCATGGCCGACAGCTTCCCGCAGATTACTTCGCTCATGTATGTCATCAACAACAAGTGTAACGACACCATCGGCGACCTCGACGTGGAGGTGTTCAAGGGTAACGACCACATCTTCGAGGAGATGGAGGGACTGCGCTTCAAGGTGGGACCGAAATCGTTCTATCAGACGAACTCTGAACAGGCCTATAATTTATATAAGGTGGCACGTGAGTTTGCCGGACTTACGGGCAACGAGCTGGTGTACGACCTCTACACGGGTACGGGTACCATCGCCAACTTCGTGGCACGCCAGGCACGCAAGGTGGTGGGCATCGAATATGTGCCCGAAGCCATCGAGGATGCCAAGGTGAACTCGGACCTGAACGGCATCGACAACACGCTGTTCTATGCGGGCGACATGAAGGACATCCTTACCAACGACTTCATTGCGGAACACGGACGTCCGGATGTCATCATCACCGACCCTCCCCGCGCAGGTATGCACAATGACGTAATCGACGTGATTCTGGCTGCCGAGCCGAAACGCATCGTCTACGTGAGCTGCAACCCGGCCACACAGGCACGCGACCTCCAGCTGCTCGACGGCAAGTACAAGGTGACTGCCGTACAGCCTGTCGACATGTTCCCTCACACGCATCACGTGGAAAATGTCGTGCAACTGGAAAGACGCTAAACACTCTCCCCTATCTTCTAACTTTTAACTGACGCAACAAAGTGGCAAGAAATAACTCTGGCAACAACGGCCGACGCCCTATCCCGCGTGCCGCAGCCAAATATACAATCTATCCGGTCAATGAACCGGCGGAACTGATGGAGTTCCTTATGAAGAAGATGGACGGCATCAGCCGCACGCGCGTAAAAGCCTTGCTGGCCAACCGCGTGGTGCTGGTGGACAACAACATCCAGACGCAGTACAACTTTCCCCTGAAGCCGGGCATGAAGGTGCAGGTGAGCCGTGAAAAGAACAAACACGAGTTCCGCCACCCCATGCTGAAGATTCTCTACGAGGATGCCTATCTCATCGTGGTGGAGAAGAAGGAAGGACTGCTGTCCGTAGCTACCGACCACCAGAAGGAGCGTACCGCACAGCACATTCTGAATGAGTACGTGAAGCGCACGCACCGCAGCAACCGCATCTTCGTGGTGCACCGTCTGGACCGCGAAACCTCGGGCATCATGATGTATGCCAAGGATGAGAAGACGCAGCACACGCTCCGCGACAACTGGCACGACATCGTGTACGACCGCCGCTACGTGTCCATCGTCATAGGCGACATGGAGAAAGACCAGGGCACCGTACGCTCCTGGCTCACCGACCGCAAACTGTACGTCAGCTCCTCGCCGGTAGACGACGGAGGCAAGCTCTCCATCACGCACTACCGCACCATCAAGCGGGCCAACGGCTATTCGCTCATGGAGCTGCAACTGGAAACGGGACGCAAGAACCAGATTCGCGTACACATGCAGTCGCTTGGTCATCCGGTGGTGGGCAATGCACGTTACGGCTGCGAAACCGACCCGCTCGGACGTCTGGCACTCCACGCCTTCAAGCTGTGCTTCTACCACCCGCTTACGGGCGAACGGATGGAATTCGAGACTCCCTATCCTGCCCCGTTCAAGAACCTGATGCTGAGAAAATAAAAGCAATATATGATAAAAAACCTGATTTTTGATTTCGGAGGGGTCATCGCCCCTATCAGCCGCGAACAGGCGGTGGAAGCGTTCCGCCAGTTAGGAGTGGCTGATGCCGACCAGCGCCTGGACAAATATCACCAGACGGGAATTTTCCAGGAACTGGAAGAAGGAAAAATTACCCCCGATGAGTTCCAGGAAAAACTGGGACAATTGTGCGGCGGACGCACACCCAGCTGGGAGGAGACGCGCCAGGCATGGCTGGGCTATTTTACCGGACTGGACGAACGCCTGCTCGACTGCCTGAAGGAGCTGCGCAAACGCTACAAGCTCTTCGTGCTGAGCAACACCAATCCTTACGTGATGGACTGGGCCTGCAGTCCGGCATTCTCCTCAAAGGGGAAACCGCTCACCGACTATTTTGACAAGCTGTACCTCTCCTACCAGATTGGAGTGACCAAGCCCGACCGGCAGATTTTCGACTTCCTGATAGCCGATGCCGACATTCTTCCGTCAGAATCGCTCTTCATTGACGATGGGGCCGGCAATGTAAAGGCAGCCCACGAACTGGGTTTTCAGACCTACTGCCCGCATAACGGCGAAGACTGGCGCGATGCGCTGGCTGTCCTGCTTCAGAAAGCCTGACCAGGCACAATAATACATCTCCATAGCGCCCTGCACCGGAAACTTTTCCACCGGCTGCAGGGCTTTTTTATGCGCCAATCCCTACCTCCGATAGGGAAATTCCCCCACAGGAATAGGAAAAATCATTCGTTTGTATGATTTTTTTCGGATACCTTTGTCACATAGAGGAAAACAAACACACAAAGAGTTATGAGAACAAGGGTAAGAAAATTCATATATATGGCGATGCTGGTCGCACTGACACTCGCCTTCCCGTCGTGTAACGTGGAAATGGAACTGGGAAACAACACCCTGGAATATCGTGAACGCACAGCGTATCTCTGCAGCTACGACTGGCAGGACGACTGGTACGACGACTACGGCTTGCATCACTTTCAGGTGCTGCGCTTCTATACCAACGGAACCGGTGAAGACTTTATCCGCATTCAGGATGCCCGCGGACGTTGGGAGGAATATACCTACACCTTCACGTGGGACTGGTACGACGCTTTCTACACCAGCATCCGGCTGAACTACGGCCGAGACGACTACTCCTACATGGACAATATCCGCCTGGGAGAAGGACGAATGGAATGCCTGCTCGACGGTGCGGCAGTATGCTTCTATAGTTATTAAAAAAAATCAGTAAGAAAAACCGACAGATAAAGCGAACAAAACACGAAATCTGTTTGTTATAGAAATAAATCACCAAAGAATTTCATGTTTTCTTTTTTAAGATAATTAATTTTTTAGTTTATTCGTTCAAAAAAAAACGTATCCTGCCGTGAGACAGCGATACGTTTTTTTATGCAATGAACACAAGAGTTCCGCCCGTGGGGTCAGCTCATGCTGCCGCCCACGATGTCCAGCAACTCGTTGGTAATCGCCTGCTGGCGGCTCTTGTTGTAAATCAAGGTCAGTTCCTGAATCAGGTCGTTTGCATTGTCCGTGGCAATCTGCATAGCCATGGTGCGCGCGGCATGTTCCGAAGCCGTGGAGTCAAGCAGCACGGTGTACATCTTCATGCGGAGCACCTTGGGCAGCAGCTCCTCCATCACCTGTTCCGGCGACGGCTCGATGAGGTAATCGGCCTGCATGGTTTCCTGCTCCTCTCCCTTCTCGTCCGCATGACCGGCACTCAGGTCGAGCGGCAAGTAAGTTTCCCGCGTCAATACCTGCGAAGAGGTCGACTTGAAGTGGTTGTAGAGCAGCTCCACCTGCTGAATCTCACCGCTGGCAAACCGTGTCATCAGCTCGGCAGCCAGGTCAGCCGCCTCCTGATAGTTCGGTTTTCCGCTCATGTGCTGATAATCGCCGGCCGCCGTCAGTCCCTCCATCTTCTTCACCGCATCGGCCACCTTACGGCCCACCGGATAAATCAGGATGTTCTCACGGCCCACCTTCGACTCATACTCTGCCACCACCTCGTTCAGGTGACGGATGACATTGGCATTGAATCCGCCGCACAGACTGCTGTTCGAGGCAAACACCACCACGGCCACTTTCTTCACTTCACGTTTCACTGCAAAAGGCGATTCCACGCTCAGCTCCGCGCCCAGGAAATTACTGAGCATGCGGTGCAACCGGCGTTCGTAGGGAAGCATATTTTCAATGGCCTCCTGCGCCTTGTGCAGCTTGGAAGACGCCACCATCTTCATCGCCGAAGTAATCTTCAGCGTGCCGTGGATTGAGTTGATTCTTCCTTTAACTTCTTTCAGTGATGCCATGGGATTTATGCTTTAAATTGTCCGGCTGCGTCTGCGGCCACTTTTTCAATGAGCGACGTAATTTCGTCGGTAATCTTTCCGGAAGCCAGCACGTCGAGCACATCTTTCTGATGGTTGGCACGCAGGTAAGTCAAGAACGCATCCTGGAAGGCACGTACCTTCGAAATAGGAATGTCGCGCATCAGTCCGTGTGTACCACAATACAGAATAGCCACCTGTTCGCCTACCGGCATCGGTGAGTACTGCGGCTGAATCAGCAGCTGGTTGTTCTTACGTCCACGGTCGATGGCCATGGCAGTCACAGAGTCCATGTCGCTGCTGAACTTCGAGAAAGCCTCCAGCTCACGATACTGTGCCTGGTCAATCTTCAGCGTACCGGCCACTTTCTTCATACTCTTTATCTGGGCGCTACCACCTACACGCGATACGGAGATACCCACGTTGATAGCCGGACGGAATCCCTGGTTGAACAAGTCAGTTTCCAGGAAGATCTGACCGTCGGTAATGGAAATCACGTTGGTCGGGATGTAGGCAGACACGTCGCCGGCCTGTGTTTCGATAATCGGCAGGGCGGTCAGTGAACCTCCGGCCTTTACCTTGCCCTTCAGGCTGGCTGGCAGGTCGTTCATCTGTTCGGCCACTTCCTGCTGGTTGATAATCTTCGCCGCACGTTCCAGCAGACGAGAGTGCAGGTAGAAGATATCACCCGGATACGCCTCACGTCCTGACGGACGACGCAGAATCAGTGATACCTCACGGTAGGCCACAGCCTGTTTTGACAAGTCATCGTACACCACCAGTGCATGACGGCCGGTGTCACGGAAGTACTCACCGATAGCAGCTCCTGCAAACGGAGCGAAATACTGCATGGCAGCCGGGTCGGAAGCCGTAGCAGCCACCACGATGGTATAGTCCATCGCACCCTTCTCACGCAGTGCATTCACGATGCTGGCCACGGTAGAACCTTTCTGACCGATAGCCACGTAGATACAGTACACCGGATTTCCTGCCTCGTAATTGGCACGCTGGTTGATGATGGTATCGATGGCAATGGCCGTCTTACCTGTCTGACGGTCACCGATAATCAACTCACGCTGTCCGCGGCCGATAGGAATCATGGCATCGATAGCCTTCAGTCCCGTCTGCAGCGGTTCCGTTACCGGCTGACGGAAGATAACCCCCGGTGCCTTACGCTCCAGCGGCATCTCGCACAGCTCTCCGCCAATTTCGCCGCGCCCGTCCAAGGGCACACCCAGAGGGTCGATTACACGTCCCAGCATCGATTCTCCCACGTTGATGGAAGCAATGTGCTTCGTACGCTTCACAATCATCCCCTCCTTAATCTGGTCGGTCGGACCCAGAAGCACTGCTCCCACGTTGTCCTCCTCCAGATTCATCACCGTTCCCATGATACCGTTTTCAAACTGTAGCAACTCGTTGGCTTCCGCATTACGCAAACCGTAAATACGGGCCACACCGTCGCTCACCTGAAGCACGGTACCCACTTCGTCGAATTTCAGCGAGTTGTCAATCCCCTTCAACTGTTGGAGCAACACCTCTGAAACTTCGCTGGGTTTTATTGTATTTTCTGGCATAATTCTTTTTAATTAATAATTAATAATGAACAATTAAAAATGAACAGTGAATAATAGGAATCGTTTTTCATTATTCATTCTTCATTATTCATTGTTTACACTATTCTCCTGTTTTTCGCGATAAACTGCTGTTTCACGCGCTTCAACTGGTTCGCCACACTGGAGTCCAGGCGGAAGCCACCCAGTTCGATGATGTATCCTCCGATCAGGCTTTTGTCCACCTTCTCTTCCAGAATCACCTCACCGTGCGTCTTCTCGGCAGCCAGTTTCTGCAAGTGTGCCACAAGCTTGGGCGAACTGACGGCAGTGGTAAGCTTTCCGATGAGGATGTGCTTGTCTTCCTGATACAGGTCGATGTACGACCACATCATGAACTGCAAGAACTTCTCCCTTCTGTCTTCCAGCACCAGGCAGAGAAAACGCGTCATCACCTGGCTTACGTCCTTTCCACCCGAAGCCTCGCAAAGCAGCTCCAGCTTCTTGCTTCTCTCCAGCACCGGATTTTCCACGGCACGCCGCAGGGCGGGCACTTCGGCAAAGTGTGCAGCCAGTGTCTTCACCTCTTTGTACACCTTGTCTTCCAGCCCTTCTCCCTTCGCGTATGCCAGCAGTGCCTTCGCGAAACGTCTTGAAACGACTCCTGTATTCATGACACGTTATTTTTTAGAAGTTTCAATCATTTCATCCAGCAGACGGTCAATCAGCGCAGCCTGTTCCTTTTCATCGGCCAGCTTGTTGCGCATAATCTTCTCTGCGATGCCCACTGACAACACAGCTACCTGGCGGCGGATGTCACGGATGGCACTTTCCTTTTCCGTTTCAATCTGCTTCTTCATCTCCTCCATCAGGCGGTTGCCTTCGGCGAAGGCCTTCTCCTGAGCGTCCTTGATGATGCGGTCGCGCGTAGCAGCAGCCTCACTCAGAATGCGGTGCTGTTCTTCACGTGCCTGTGCCAGGAGTTTCTCCCCCTCCACCTTCACGTTGGCCAGCTGTTCGTTGGCCTCGCGCGCCGCCTTGAGCGAATTGTCAATGTATGCTTTCCGGTCCTCCACCATCTTCAGTATCACCGGGAAGCCGTATTTCGCCAAGACGAAGAACACGACTCCGAAGGTGATGACCATCCAGAACAGCAGCCCCGGATCCGGAGTTAATAATCCCATAACTTATTGTTTTATTTTTTTACAAGAACAAAGTCAACAAACAAACCACGATAGCAATCAGTGCCACACCTTCTACCAGCGCAGCAGCGATAATCATGTTCATACGCAAGTCGCCTGAAGCTTCCGGCTGGCGTGCAATAGCTTCCATAGCCGAGCTACCAATCTTACCGATACCCATACCGGCACCTAAAACTGCAATACCTGCACCGATAGCGGCGCCCAACTTACTAATACCTACACCTGCAGCTGCCTGCAATAAAACTGACAATAACATAATTTTCTTGTTTTAAAAGGTTATACTTTAATTTTTTTTGAATCAATTATTTTTCGGCATGTTCCTTCACCTGCGACAGACCGATAAACACGGCCGACAGCATCGTGAAGACGTATGCCTGGATGAATGCCACCAGAATTTCCAGCGCATTCATGAAAATATCGAATGCCACCGACACCACCGTCATCGAGCCGTTGATTACCGGACCCGACTTCACCGTAATGAAGATAATGGCAATCAGACTGAGCACGGCCGCATGTCCTGCCATGATGTTGGCAAACAAACGGATCATCAGTGCAAACGGTTTGGTAAAAATACCGAAGAATTCTATCAAAGGCATCATCGGTATCGGTACCTTCAACCACGTAGGCACATCGGGCCAGAAAATTTCTTTCCAGTACGCCTTCGTACCATACACATTAGTCATGATGAACGTGCACAAGGCCAGCACCAAGGTAATGGCAATGTTACCCGTCACGTTAGCACCTCCGGGGAAGATAGGAATCAGTCCCATCAGGTTGTTCACCAGAATGAAGAAGAACGCCGTGAGCAGATAAGGTGCGTAGCGGCGGTAATTCTCGCCGATGCAGCCCTTAATCACGTCGTTGTAGATAGAAAGCACCGTGGCCTCAATCATGCCGACGCCCCCCTTGGGTGCCCCGTCTTCCAGCGGATGTTTCTTGTACCAGCGCACGCAGCTCATCATGATGACCAGCAGCACCGCACTGTTGATAAACAAGCCCAGCACATTCTTCGTGATGGAGATGTCCAGCGGACGCACCTCCTCGCCGGCCGCAGTGCGTTCCACGATCTTGCCGTCGTAGGCACCGCCCTCGGCCACGTACAGACCCTCATAAGGACCTTCCTCCAGCCGGGCAGACGAGAACACATGCCAGCCCGTACTGCTTTTCACGATCACCGGCAGCGGAATGCTTACCTCCGTATCGCCAAACTTCGCAATGTGCCACTGGTAGGCATCGCCAATGTGTCCGAACACCAGTTCGTTCACGTCGATGTCCCCCTCAGCGGCCTGTGCCTTCGTCAGCGCAGCCGGAACCGCCATCAGCAGTAACAGCGTGATGATTATGTACCGTAATTTTTTCATCATTAGCTTTTTTTCTTAGTTTGAGTTTCGCTTCAAAAAGAAGGAAAAAACGGGTTTCGAATATCAGAAACGCAAAGTAGAAGAAGATGAAGGTCAGCATGAACGCCACCACTTCATGTCCTATCACAAATCCGTAGAACATCAGCAGCATGGCACTGACAATGAATTTCAGTACCTTGCACACCAGATACGTCATCGCAATCCGCTCCAGCCCCACGCGATAGTTGAACGCGAACATTTCTATGTACAACAGGCCGAAAAGATAGAAGAATATCGGAATGGCCGGAAACCACAGGAAATACCTGTCGGGAATGAACAGATGATATACCACGGCGACGAGCGTCGTCAGCACGATTCCAATCACGGTCAGTTCTTTTATAAATTTCTTCTTAACGGTCAACAAAAACATAGTATCGTGCGGTTTTTCATCCGGAAAGCCGCCAAAAACATATTCGGTTCATCGCCTGCTTCGCTCCTCTCAGAGTTCCACACAGACTGAAATCTGATTCTCCTTGACTTCCACGAATCCCCCCTTGATTTGCAGGGATTGCGTTTCCTGTCCGGCCACGTATTTCACTTCCCCGGCCGAGAGCGTGGAAATCAGCGGGGCATGGTTGGCCATGACCTGAAATTTTCCTGCGCTTCCCGGAAAGGTAGCCTGGCTCACTTTTCCTTCGTAAACCAGCTTTTCGGGTGAAACGATAACCAGATGAAGTTCTTTCATATTAAGCTATCAGCTTTTAACTTTTAACTATTAATTATTAACTCTCAGCCGCTTCCATCAGCTTCTTACCCTTCTCTATGGCGTCCTCAATGGTACCCACGTTCAGGAAAGCCTGTTCAGGCAGATAGTCTACCTCGCCGTCCAGAATCATCTTGAATCCCTTGATGGTGTCTTCTATGGAAACCATCACGCCCGGCACACCCGTAAACTGCTCGGCCACGGCAAACGGCTGCGAAAGGAATCGCTGCACGCGGCGGGCACGGTTCACCGTCAGACGGTCTTCATCCGAAAGTTCATCCATACCTAAGATAGAGATAATATCCTGAAGTTCCTTGTTGCGCTGCAGAATCTGTTTCACGCGCTGAGCGGTTTCGTAGTGCTCCTTGCCCACAATCAGCGGGTCGAGGATACGCGACGTAGAATCCAGCGGGTCTACAGCCGGATAGATACCCAGCTCGGTAATCTTACGGCTCAACACCGTAGTGGCATCCAGGTGCGTAAAGGTAGTAGCCGGAGCAGGGTCGGTCAAGTCATCGGCCGGCACGTACACCGCCTGCACGGAAGTAATGGAGCCGTTCTTCGTAGAAGTGATACGTTCCTGCATCTGTCCCATTTCCGTAGCCAGTGTCGGCTGGTAACCTACTGCCGAAGGCATACGTCCCAGCAAGGCTGAAACCTCAGAACCTGCCTGCGTAAAACGGAAGATGTTGTCGATAAAGAACAGGATATCGCGCGGACCGTTGTCGCCCGTCTGGCGGTCACGGAAAGACTCGGCCAGTGTCAGACCCGACAAGGCTACTGACTGACGGGCACCGGGAGGCTCGTTCATCTGTCCGAACACCATGGCTACCTGCGATTTTTCCACTTCGTTGTAATCCACCTTCGAAAGGTCCCAGTTTCCTTCCTCCATGCTCTTGAGGAATTCGTCACCGTAGCGGATTACGCCTGATTCAATCATTTCTCTCAGCAGGTCGTTACCTTCACGGGTACGCTCACCCACTCCTGCAAACACGGAGAAACCATTGTGTTTCTTGGCAATGTTATTGATTAACTCTTTGATGAGCACGGTTTTTCCAACACCCGCCCCACCAAACAGACCGATTTTACCACCCTTCAGGTAAGGTTCCAGCAGGTCGATGACCTTGATACCGGTAAACAATACTTCCTGGGTAGTGGCCAGGTCTTCGAATTTCGGAGGTTCACGGTGAATAGGAAATCCGTCCGTCTTGTCCAGTTCTTTCATACCGTCAATGGTATCACCTACCACATTCATCACACGGCCCTTGATCTGGTTTCCGATAGGCATCGAAATCGGATGCCCTGCAGGAACGACTTCCATTCCGCGCTTCAACCCGTCCGTACTGTCCATGGCCACGCAGCGTACCGTGTCTTCACCGATATGCTGCTGCACTTCAATCACCAGCGTACGCCCGTCGTTACGGGCAATCGTCATGGCATCGTGGATCTTCGGCAAGGCGTGTTCCACGTCTTGTCCTTCTTCAAACTTGAAGTACACATCGACCACCGGACCGATTACCTGCGAAATGTGTCCAACGATTTTTGACATAAGCAATTATTTTAATTTAAAAGAATGAATCATCCATGGTTCTTACCTATTAAACAAACGTCCCGGGTATTTGTTTAAAGTTTGACCATTTCTGTAACGCAAATGTACTGAATAAACTCTCATATATGTAACTCCATGTAACATTTTTTAGACTGATTCCCCTAATAATAGACATAAATCAAGAGATATCGGACAAATGGTTTTACACTTGTTTACACAGAGACGAAATATCTAAACAAATATTTAAAGATTCAGGACGTGTGTGCGGCCACACCTACAAAAAAAGCCACATTGCTGTGGCTCTTCTTGTAATAATATGTCTCGTTACACGCGCTTGAAGGTGTAATTGCCTTCCTCGGTGTACATTTCCGATTCAAACGTACAGTCGTACGAAGCTTGAATCTCCTCCTCCGTATACGACAGAATCACCACCCGTATGTTGCGGCCACGGTTGTCCGACAGCGTCAGCACTCCTTTGCTCAATGACCAGTTGAACGACTCGCCACGGAACGAAGCCGTACCGTCACTTCTTACCGAGAGCGTCTGTCCCACATGGTCATTCCGGTTCGACTCTTCTTCCGAATTTGTCCAGTCATTCGCCGTCACTTTCCACGTACCGATAATGTCTTCTCTCGACACTTCCACACCCGTCGGGTCTTCCGTGCTACAGCTGGCCATTCCAGCCACCATCAGGATAAAGCTCAAAAAGAGCCATACATTCTTTAGTTTCTTCATTTTCATTTGGTTTTACAGATAATATATAATGCTTATACTATTTCTTTCTCCAGATCGATTCCACCTTCCGCCTTACGGCCAGCACATTCAGCACCGATACCAGCAGGAAAAGTCCCCCGGCCGTCAGCAGCGCCGGCAGCAGGCTGCCTCCCTGAAAATCGGGTACCATCCGCTGCAGCATGTCCAGATACGCTCCCCGGGCCACGCACACCAGCAGCACACCCATGGCTGCCACTGCCGCGTTCAGCCCCACCGTGAGCACCTGATACGGACGCGCCACCGCTGCCGGACTGAAGCCTATCATCAGCAGGTCCTCCAGCTTCTTCGTGTTCTTCTGCAACAGCAGGTAGATGCTCAGCATCAGCAGGTAGAACGACAGCACACTGATAATCAGGCCCACCGTGAGCACGATGCCTACCACCATCTTCAGGAACCACGTCGTCTTTCCCGCATCCAGCTTGTCGCCTTCCGTCTCATAGCCTTTCTGCTTGAAATACTTCGCAATGCGGTCGTCCGCCGGATTGTCCACTTCCACAATCAGCCGTGAGGGAGCCGTCTCACCGCCGTCCCCCAGCGTCGCGTTGGCCCAGTCCATGAACGCCTGCGGCACCAGAATCGTGTTCAGCCGGTTGGAGAAACCCACGATACGTCCCTTCATGCGCTCCGTCCGTCCCCTTCCGCTCAGCCGCACGTCCAGCGTCATCATCCCCATCACGCCCTCCGAGAGCTGCGGCAGGTTGCGACTCTGTGCAAAGCCGAAATTATACAGGTTCAGGTAGTTGCGCGGAATGATAATAGGGATTTCGGTCTGCCCCTCGCGATACGCCCAGCCTTCCAGCCGCACGTCGACAAACTCATCGGGCACCGACTCAAAGAACATCGCCGTAGAGAGCTGCATGCCCGCCATGCCCATGCCGGCCGACACCTGAAACTGCGCCGGAGTGAACGCCCCCGTCCGCTTGGCAAACGGCTGCGACTCCATGTCGGCTATGTCGGCACGCGAGAACGTACCTCCCTTGCCCACCAGGCTGCCCAGCGTGCTCACCTGCTTGCTCACAATCACGTAGTCCTTCTTCATGAAACTGTCGCCCTGCGTAAACACCGGCAACACGTCCTTATAAAACTGTATACTCAGCAGCACGATGACCATACCGCACAGGTTGGCCAGGAAAAACCCCGCCAGCTGCGCCACACTGATGTGCTGTCTCAATAATTTCCAGATCATATCCGTCTTCGTTTTAATCCCTTACAAACTCAGCACCCTGTCATACTCCAGCGGCAGGTGCTTGCCAATGGACGTCACAATCACTCCTGCTCCCTGGCGGGCCGCTTCCTCCTTCAGGATGCGTGCCATAATCTGCCCGTTGCCGTCGTCCAGGTGGCTCACCGGCTCATCCAGGAAGAAAAAGTCGGCCGGCTGACACAGCATCCGCACGAAAGCCACGCGCTGCTGCTGTCCGTACGACATCTTGCCCACTTTCACGTCCCACTTGTCGGCGATGCCCAGCTGTTCAAACCAGTCCTTCACCTGCTGCTTGCGGCAGAAGCCCGTCAGCCCGTTCTTCAGCTGCACGTTCTCCCATGCCGTCAGTTCCCCGAACAGGCGGAGCTCCTGAAACAGCATGCTCAGCGAACGCTTGCGGATGTCGGTCCACTGCTTCACCGTGAGTTTCCGCACATTCTCCCCGTCGAAGGTGATAATCCCCTGGTAGTCCGTACGGTACCCGTAAATAAAACTGCAAAGCGACGACTTGCCTGTGCCCGACGCCGCTTCAATCAGATACATCTTTCCCTTCTGGAAAGCCACCTGCCGGTGCCACACGTCAGACACGATTCCGTCGCGTCCGGCGAATACCTCCGGCAGGGTTTGCTGTAATTCTATTGTGTTCATTTCATTCAATGAATAATTAATAATGAACAATGAAAAACGAGTGAATGCTCTTCGTTATTCATTATTCATTATTCACTATTAATTATTAACTATCTGTACCAGCTGCTTCAGCGCATTCTCCTTGCGGTTCTTCAGCTGCAACACCATGCGCGCCTTGGTCGGTTCATCCGATTCCACGCTCAGGTAGTCCAGCATGCTCACGTATGGCACCTGTGGAAGCACGGCAGCCAGTGCCTGGAAGTTTACGTTCAGGTAGAAATGCTTGTCCTTCACGTCCTTGGCCCAGTCACAGTCTTTCAGCGACAGTCCCTTCACCTCACGGCCAATCAGGTCTTCCTGATTCGTCAGGTAGAAGCGGTCATCTTTCACGCCCAGCCAGAAAGACACCGATCCGCGGCCCATGCCCAGCATGGCACCGTTGGCAGCCACAAACTGATAAGCATTCTCGCCCTTGTTTACCAGGCGCATCTGTCCGTTTGTCATGGCCAGCATCGGTTTCAAGTCTTCAAACGTGCGCATAAAGTCACTGTTCGTCACGTCGGCATACAGGATGAAGCCCGGCTTCATCGACATTTCCGGCATGGCCACTGCCACGTCACCCTTCACCGCCTTGAAGATAGCCTCAAAGTCGAGCGGCATCATCGAGTTGTCCAGCTCCTGACGCACCGTCGGGTTCTCGCGCAGCAGTTCGTACGCCTTCTCACCGTTCACGTTGGCAGCCATCCAGCCCACCGTATTGGCCGGAAACGTCTTCAGGTACGTACCGTCCAGTTCCCCGCTCACTTCCGCCTGCTTCTTCAGCAAGTCCTTGAACTTGCCCTCCAACAGCGTCTCCACTTCCATCACGGCCCTTCCCGCCTGGAAATCGAGCGTAGAGAATATCTTTAAATCATTCAGGTTCAAGTCAGCCGGCAGTCCCATGGTCATCGGTCCCCAATAACTCTTCGGCATGACATCCAGTGCAGTCACCATGGCCACATCCTCGTCGGCATCCTCTAATTTCTTGAATTCCGGAGTGCCCGAATAGCCCTCCCCTTTCTTCTGGCGCAGCCACATCGAAGCCTGATGCTGCAAGTCCTTCGGGTTGCCGTTGCCCGCCAGCATCATGAACGCATCGTCCGTCCAGGCCATCAGTCCGCCGCCACCCACGGTCCAGCGGCAGCCGTCGCCGTCGGCAGGAGCCTCACACGCCTTCTGCTCCTGAAGCATTGCAATCAAATCTTCCAGTTTTCCCTTGTCGGCCATGCGCACCAGCACACCGCCCATCTCCATCTGAGAAGCCCCAAAGAAATACACCCGGTCGGTCAGTTTCAGTCCGCTTTCCTCCGGATTCTCCATCAGTTTGTCCACCAGGGCATCCGCATTGCCCTTCAGGCTCGATTTCATCATCTGCCCCATCGACTGCTTTGCCTGATCGTTCAGGTCACACTTCTGTGCCATTTCCATCAGGTCGAACGAGAATACAGCAGCCGCATCTTTCGGCAATGCATTGGTATAAGGATTACTCTCCCCGCAGGCAGACAACAGGAAAGCCATACCCAGTGCCAGGCTTCCCATCCATTTCCATGTCTTTTTCATAATCATTTATTTAAAAGTTACACATCACCTTCATTCCGCGTGTGTCAGGTTCATCAGGTGTACGGCCACCAGCGCCGCCGTCTCCGTACGCAGACGCGACTTACCCAGGCTCACGGCCTGAAAACCTTTTTCAGCCGCCAGTGCCACTTCCTCCGGACTAAAGTCCCCCTCCGGGCCAATCAGTACCACGGCATCCTCGTCCTTGCGGAGCACATCGCGCAGAAGGGGCTTTTCCCCCTCATAACAGTGCGCAATGAACTTCTGCCCCGTAAATTCCCGCTCCATAAAGCGGCGGAAATCCGTCATCTCGTTTACCACCGGCTTGCGCGCCTTGAGCGACTGCTTTACGGCCGACACCACGATTTTCTCCACCCGTTCCGTCTTGATGACCTTCCGTTCCGAAAAACGGCAGTTCAGGAAAGTCAGCTCGTCGAAACCGATTTCCGTGGCCTTTTCCGCCAGCCATTCCATGCGGTCCATGTTCTTGGTAGGTGCCAGTGCCAGGTGCAGATGCCCTTTCCAGAAAGGCTCCTGCTCCGTTTTCTCCACCACCTTCACCACACAGCGCTTCTGCGTGGCAGCCGAAATGACCGCCCGATAGAAGCAGCCTTTCCCGTCGGTCAGGGTAATCTCCTCGCCCACTCCCAGGCGCAACACCCGCAGACAGTGTCCGGCCTCTTCCTCCGGCAGCTCCATGGTTTGCGCAATATCCGGTGCATAAAACACGTGCATAGACTTATTCCTTTTCGTTAGCTTCTTCTTCCAGACTGTCGTCTGTTTCCCCTCTCTCCCTACGAGCCTGCATTTCGCGCTTAATCAGCTCTGCATACTCGTAGTTTTCCTCACGGATGGCCTTTTCCATCTCCTTCTCCAGGTAAAACATCGGCAATCCGCGCAACAGCGCCGCCTGCAAGTGCGATACAGACTTCTTGGCAAAATCCGGCACCCGGTTTTCCAGCATCTCCGTTCTGATATAGAACGGTGCCTCTCCCAGGGTAGCGAGCACCAGCGCATCGGCCAGTTTCACGGTCAGTTCCACCACCGTGCCGTCCGCCTTGCGCATATAGACACTGGTCTGCGGTACCTGGTCTTCCTTTCCCCACAGCACTGCCTTTTCCACCGTAGCCCCATAATGCTCCTTCAGCATCTTCAGCATCTGGTAGTGCACCGAAAGGTCCACCGCCTCCGGCGCATCCAGCGACACGTCCAGCAAGTCTGCTTCGTCGGCATTGATGATAGCCATGAACTTACGGTGCGGCTCTTCCTTCTCTTCCAGCATCATCTTGTAATTGTAGCCGTTTGCCATCAGCATATCCATTTTGTCCGCATCCGTCAGCACCTCATCGAATGTCAGGTCCTTTACCAGTTCTACCGGGTTTATCATCTCTGTAATGTAGCTGACTTTCAGTTCTGTCAGTCCTTCGTTTCCTTTGAATTCCATAGTGAAATCTCATTTTAATTGTTATTACTATTATGCTTATATTTAAATACCACTGAAAAGACTACGGCCACCACCAGCGCATAAGCTGCAAACACGAACCATGCGTAGCTCCAGCCTTCCACCTGCGGCGCCTGCGAGTTGAAGTCCACAAAGCAGTTCACCACCGCCTGCGCACACAGCGTGCCCACCGTAGCACCGATACCGTTGGTCATGATAATGAACAGTCCCTGCGCGCTCGAGCGGATAGACAGATCCGTCTCCTTGTCGACAAACAGCGAACCCGACACGTTGAAGAAGTCGAATGCCACGCCATACACCAGCATGGACAGCACGAACATCCACACCCCGCTGCCCGGGTCACCCAGGCCGAACAGTCCGAAGCGGAGCACCCATGCCACCATGGCAATCAGCATCACCCGCTTGATGCCGAAACGTCCCAGGAAGAACGGAATCAGCAGGATACAGCACGCTTCACTGATTTGCGAGAGCGAAATCAGCAGGTTGGCATGCTGCACGCCAAACGTATCGGCATATTCCGGAATGGCGCTGAAGCTGGTGATAAACGGATTGGCAAACCCGTTCGTAATCTGCAGCGACACACCCAGCAGCATCGAGAAGATGAAGAACACCGCCATCTTGCGGTTCTTGAACAGCAGAAACGCCTTCAGTCCCAGTGCCTCCACCAGCGACTTGCGTCCTCCCTGCGCACGGCTCACCGGACATTCCGGCAGCGTCTGGGCATATACAGCCAGCACCACGCCCCACACCGCACAGGTAAAGAACTGCATATAATTCGACTGGAATCCCAGCAAATCTACCAGCCACATGGAACAGATGAAACCGATGGTGCCGAACGTACGTATCGGCGGAAAAGCCTTGATGGTGTCCAGTCCCGCCTTATCCAGCGCCGTATAAGCCACCGAATTCGACAGAGCCAGCGTAGGCATGTAGAACGCCACACTCACAGAGTAGAACGAGAACAGCGGTGCAAATTCCACCTGCGGTCCCGTAGTCATGGCATAATAGCCTGCTCCACCCATAAACAGGGCAGCCAACAGATGGCTCAGCCCCAGCAACCGTTGCGCCGGAATCCAGCGGTCAGCCACAATACCCAACACAGCCGGCATGAACAGGGACACAATCCCCTGTATGGCGTAAAAAATTCCGATATGTCCGCCTAATCCCACATCCGCCAGGTACGTACCCATTGAGGTAAGATACGCTCCCCACACGGCAAACTGCAGGAAGTTCATGACAATCAGTCTCATTTTCATGTTCATATACTCATAGATTTAAAGGTTATTTCATCATCGTAGCCAGTGAAGCCAGCATCGTAGCCAGTGAAGCAAACGAAGTCGCATTCGATACTATGTTCGCAAAGTTGAACTTCTTCGTCTTGTTCGGCACCACGATTTCGCAGCCCGGCTCAATCTGTTTCTTGCCGCTGCCCTTCACTTCGGCCACCTGTCCGTTCATATAAATAATGAACTTCTGGCTCTTCTTGGCGTTGGCAGAGTAACCGCCCGCCTGGCTCAGGTAATACTTCACGCTCTTGCCTGCCGCATACGATACCGTGTTCGGCATCATCACCGCTCCGTTCACCTTCACCGTATTGTTATATTCCGGCACGGTCAGCACATCGCCCTCACGCAGCACCAGGTCAGCATCTCCGCCCGGGTTCGCCAGCGCCGCTTCCAGGTCGATACCTACTGTAAACGTACTGTCCACCTTCAGTCCCAGCGTGTTGGCCATGGCATCACCGATTTCACGGCGCATCATCTTCACCACATCCTCCATGCGGCGCAGCTCCTCTTCGTTGGCCACGCGGCGCAACTTCGCTCCACGCACATACGCATAGCGGCTCACCCCGCCGGCACGCTGAATCAGGCTGCTCAGACGCTCGCTCTTCGTGTTCAGCGTATAATCACCGCGGAACAGCACCTCACCGTCCACCGTCACGTTCACCTGCTCGTTGTAGCTCGGGCTGCGGCGCACAAACACCTGGTCGTACGGCTGCAGTTCAAATCCCGCTTCACCGTCCACCACGAAACCATCCTTCAGTCCGAACGAGAAATTCTGTCCGATTACGTCCGGTTCCGTCGTCCCTCTCGGGTCACGGATGCGTCGTGACACGTCCACACGCACCAGCGAAGCCGATTCCTTCAAACCGCCCGCTGTAATCACCAGGTCCTCCAGGCTCATGTGGTCGGCGTACGTATAGCTGCCCGGCTTGTTCACCTCACCGCTGATGGTCACCTTGCCCATGTCCTGCAAGTCGTGGATACTCGGGATATACAAAATATCATTCTTCTGCAAGGCAATGTCGGGCGACGTACCGTTCAGAATACCCTGAATATCAACCGGCAGCACCTCTTTCGTCAGGTTTTCCCGTTCGCGATACAACACCGCACGTCCTGTAAAGGCATCCCCCAGCAAACCGTCGGCCTTCTCCACCAGCTGGCGTACCGTGTTCAGCGAACCGCTCAACTCGAATACTCCCGGGTGATACACAGCCCCTTTCACTTCCAGACGGTTGTTGAAGCGGTTCAGAATCGAATCCACCGAAATCACGTCACCGTCTAATAATTTAAACGCAGAATAGTCAATATCGTTCACCGTTTTCACGGAAAATTCTTTACCGTCCTTACGCAACACCCTGATACTCTTCTTGTAAGCATCCGAAGCAAAACCACCGGCATACTTCAGCAAAGTGGCAGCCGATTCCCCGTTCTTCATTTCGTAGAACATCGGGCGCTTCACCTTACCCGTAATCTTCACCAGCTCGTCGTAGGCAGGCACAATCACCACGTCGCCGTCCTGCAGGCGGATGTCGTCCTGAATCTGCCCCTTCATGATGTACTCATACACGTCCAGACGGGCAAACGTCTTGCCGCCGCGAGCCACCTGCACGTTACGCAAGCTACCGATGTCGCTCACACCGCCTGCCACGTACAGCGCATGGAACACCGTCGAGAGCGACGACAGCGAATACGTACCCGGCGCCATCACTTCCCCCATCACGTTCACCTGGATGGTACGGATATTTCCCAATGTCACCTGGATGTTATTGCCCGAATCCGCATAAATCTTTCCCAGTTCCTGCTTCAGCAGCTGGCGTGCATCCTGAATCGTCATATTGTTCAGGTACACCGGACCCAGGTTGATGATGTTCACATAGCCGTCGGGCGAAATCTCCAGCCGCATGGTATTCTGGCTAGCGCCCCACACGTCGATAATCACCTCGTCACCCGGTCCCAGACGGTAGTTTTCCGGAGTCGCCATACTCAGGTTAGGCTGGAAAGTCAGCTGTTCAATGTTGAAGATATTCCGTCCGAACACATCATTTTCGCTGGTAACCACCGTCGTCAGTTTGCGGCGTTTCTTCATGGTCTTCTGCATGTCTTCCGACCACATGCTCTTGTCCACGTTCATCGAACTTGTCTCCAGGAATTCCGAAGCATCCTCTTCCGTACCGGTCGCAGTAGTTTTCCGGGCCCGTGAACCTGAGCCCAGCAGCGAGCTGTCTTCCCCCGTCAGAGAACCGCTGCCCGATGTCGACGCGCCCGTCGACCCCGAATACATGGACTTCAATCGCAGCAACTGCTCCTGAGTGGCCCCCTTGGCCAGCAGCTCCATCGCAATGGTTTGCTGGTCCTTGCCCTGTTGAAGCGCCTGTTGCACATATTCTATCACCTGGTTGTCGGTCATTCCGCTCTGGGCATACGCAACGGATCCCCCCAGCAGGAACAGACACAATACCAATCTTACAAACTGTCTTCTCATTCTGTCTTTCTTTTTAGTTTTAAGGACAAAGATACATTATTGAAAACGAATCACCAAGCGCTTAGCCCCGGAATCTCCATTCCAAGCAGAAAAAACCGGTGTAAAAATTCCGCGTTTCTGCTTTAAAACATAAAAATAGTTAATTCAATGCAGATTTTCGCCCCAATTATATGTTTCATAACATAAAATCCTTACCTTTGCATCGTGTTTTTCATGGTATTAGATTTAAGGTTAATGAAGATTGGGAGTCTGGGAAGATTCCCTTTTTTTATGTCTATTTTTAGACAAAAGAACGGAAGAGTCACCCCTCCCGTTCTTCATTCTTCATTCTTCATTATTTTTCATTCTTCGCCTTCCGGTTAATCACATGGTCAAACCAGAGATTCAGCAGCGTCCATACCACCACGTCAATCACGAACACCAGCGTGTTGTTCATATAAAGAATCGCCACGATGGTAAACGCACAGAAGCAGGCCGATATCAGCTGAATCGTTATCAGCGCCCTCCGCGGTGAGAAACCCATGGCCAGGAACTTGTGGTGAATGTGCGTCTTGTCGGGCATGAACAGCGCCCGCTTGTTACGCGCACGCCGCAGCACCACGCGAATCACATCCAGACACGGCACCATCAGCACGCTGAACGACACCAGCACCGGACTCGTCTTCATCGTGAGCAGCATATCCGGCTCATACATACAGTACTTGATGACAAAGAAGCTCAGAATATACCCCAGCGTCAAGCTGCCGGTATCCCCCATGAAAATCTTCCTTCCCAAATCCGCACTGCCGAACACGTTGTACGAAAAGAACGGGATAATCACCCCCACCGTCACGAAAGCCAGCATGGCATAGCTCCACATGCGGAAATGCACGAACAGCACCCCGAACACCAGCAGCGCCACCATACTCAGCCCCGACGCCAGTCCGTCGATACCGTCAATCAGGTTGATGGCATTGGTGATGAACACCACCAGCAGCATGGTCAGCGGAATACCTACCTCTGCAGGAATCAGGTAAATGCCAAAGAGACCATAGAAATTGTTGATATACAAGCCCGACAGCGGAAACATCGCCGCCGAGATAATCTGCACCAGGAACTTCTTCCGGTAGCGCACCCCAATCAAGTCGTCGGCAATGCCCACGATATACAACAGGGTCAGTCCTCCCGTCAGGAAAAGAAACTCGCACACCAGGTCCGTTGTCGATGTCTCGGCAGGTCCGTGGCCCGTCATCAGCCGTACGGCCGTAAACACACACAAGGAAAAAAGAATTACCGGGAAAAAGGTCACTCCCCCGAGGCGAGGTATCGGACGTTTGTGTACTTTCCGTTCATCAGGCACGTCAAACAAGCGTTTGCGCAATGAAATAATCAGAATATTCGGGATAATGATTCTCCCCAGTATCACTGCCGATACAAATGCAGAAATGATAATATACAGATTCGCCATTGTCCGTTTGGATTTTGAATAGTGCAAAGGTAGGATTTTATTTCGAATCCTGAAAACTTTTTAGGCGCCGGACACCTTCTTTTTACGATTTAGAAAACTTTTGTTCCGCTACAGCTCCTTTTTCACGTCAAAACAGGGGCAGGCCTTGGTCCATTCATCCGGTTCCACCACCCCGTCGCCGTCCAGGTCCGGACTCAGGTCGCGGTGCCCCACCACCTGCGTGATGCCCGGAAAATCCGCCTTCAGCACCCTCACCAGAATCCGCAGCGAACGCTTCTGCAGCTCCGTGCGTGTATCCGCCGGGCGGCCCTGCTCATCCAGTCCCCCTTCGTACGCGATGCCGATGCTCCGCTCGTTGTAGCCCCGTGCATGCGCCCCGGCCCGTTCCACCGGACGCATGGTGCAGATTTCTCCGTCCGTGCGCACATAGTAATGATAGCCGCAGCACTTGAAGCCCCGTTTCCGGTGCATCCTGGTCAGTTCAGCAGGCGAGAGCGGACTATCCGCCCTCGTTGCTGTACAATGAATCACAATCATGTCAATTTTTCTCATCACAATCCGGTTTTCTCCCGGTCAGGAGACAGAGAATACACTTCAGTACCCTGACCACAATCCATTTTACCCTCGTCATTTCTCACTGCACCTCATTAAGATTAAGCCCCCAGACCTTCGTCGGTTTCTTCTTCCTTCTTATACTTCACCGGCACCTTTTCGAAAGCCAGGTTGCCGATAGCCTCCTGCATCGCCGTACCCGGTCGGAACAACACACGCACCTTGTCAATCAGCGCGTCCGTGTAAGTCTCTTCCGTGTCCGAACCGCCTCCGCTCAAGCTCAGCTGCAACGAGCCCAGTTCGCCCAGTCGCACGATTTCACCACCCTGCAAGCCTTCCGACACGATGTCTTCCAGCGCCGTCAGCACCGCCATCACGTCGGCACGGGTCACGGTACACATCTGGTGGATACGTTCCGCTATTTCACGGATGCCCATCTCGCCGCGAGCCTGCGACTGTGCATAATACTTCACTTCACCGCTTTCACGATCGGCCGGGTTCACACGCCCTACAACCGAATAAGTCACTGTTTTCTTCATAGGTCAATCAATTAAAAATTAATAATAAAATAAAGAATTAAGAATGATGAATTAAGAATTAAGAATCCAGGAAACGCGCGCCCATTCCTCGTTATTCACTCTTCATTCTTCATTATTTGATTGTTCTTCATTATTCACTCTTCATTCTTCATTATTTCTTACAAAGGCAAAGATACGACGCGCCGTTCCCGCCGTGTAGACATTTGAGGACATACGAAGACTTACGAAGACATTCGAGGAAATTTGAAGACTTTTGAAGACATTAGAAAAAGGAAACACCGCCACTCACGGCTCTCCAAGGAACCTCACAATCAGTTCCACCTCCGATTTCAGGAAAAACTTGCGGTTTTTCTGGTAGCCCGACCGCTCGAGCTCCCTTTCCAGTTCCGCACACTGCTTGATCCATCGCCCCAGCCCCTGCAGGGCACCTTTCTTACCAGCCTGCGGAAAATACAAGCCCGCCAACTCACTTTTCCGGTAAGCCTTCAGGCAGAAACCCTCCCGTTCCTCCCCGGAAACAGCTCCCGGTCCCGTTTTCAATTGCATGTAGTTCATTGTTCCGTTTTATTTTAGTTACCTATAAATTTACACAATTCCGGTCGGATACACAAGTTTTTCCACCCGTTTTTCCGGTATTTTTCCCTCTTCGGAACATAAAAAGCCACATGAAAATCAAAACGTTACCACCAGCCGGCGACCGGTCGATGAAGACTACTCTTCAGCCGGCGCCTCGGTAAATCGTCCCATGGCACGACGGTTACGGTTCACCTCTTCGATGGTGTACATCACCACCCGATACCCCCTCTTTCCCGCCACGCGGAGCTGTTCGAATCCTGCCTTGCGCAAGGCAAGCCCCACCTTGACGGCACTGAGGGGATTCTTCATACCCCCGTTGATGTGCTGCAGAATCTCGCCCACCGTCAGGAACATACATTCCTCGCCGGGCAGCGGCACCCGGAAGAAAGCCAGCAGCAAGTCCGTTTCCAGACTGGCCGTTTCAAACCGTTCGTTGCGCGCATTCACCTGCGCAATCTCCTTTTCGTCGAACCAGTAGTGAAACCCCTCCTGCCACAGCCTCAGGGCCTGCCCGTACACCCCCTCGTAATCCACGGGATGCGTGTAGGGGTCGTCTATGTGTACCACCGTGAAGGGCAGCCAGCGCCGGCTTCCCGTGGGGTCGTTCAGAAACTCCGGCTGGTTGGTCGTACCGCAGAAACTCGCAATGTGCGGCCGGTTCTCCTTATAGTGCCCGTAGGCCCTCCGTTCGTTTACCGCCGGCAGCGTCACCATCGCCTTGAGCTGGTTGATGTCCTCCAAGCGCATCTCGTCGATTTCCTCCAGGCAAATCAGTGCAAACTCCGAAAGCGCCAGGTTGTCGTCCTTCGTCACCCGCCCGCGGTTGGAACGCACCGAAAAATACCGCTGCAGCTCCGGCGGGAGCAGACGTGCCAGCCAGGTCGTCTTGTAACAGCCCTGCCGCCCCACAAACACCAGAATTTCATGATTCGTCACCTCCTTCACCATCAGCGAAGCCACCGTGGCCACCAGCCACTTGCGGAAGCAATCATCAAACAGTTTCGCGTCACCCTCCACCTGCACCGTGGCTGCCAGCCGCCCGATGTGGTCGGTCACCCCATCCCACGGAGGCAGCGAACGGAAATACTCCGTAAAAGGGTTGAATTCCGGCACAAACTCCGACTCCAGCACCGAGCGCACGTCGCACAGGCGTACCGTGTGCCCCTCCTTGGTCATGCGGCTCCAGAGCGAATTTACCAAGCGGTCGGTCAGCTCCACAAACTCCTTGGCCTCGGGATGCCGCATCTCCTCCTTCCCGGTAATCACGTTCTTCCGGAACTCCGCCTGCGTGGCGAGAAACTGCTCAATCTCCTCGGGCGTGGCAAGCTGCGTCCGCCCCTCCCCCTTCTTCTCCTTCCTGGCACGAAACAGCTCCGCCTCCCGCCGGCCGTGTGCCTCCGTATCGGCATAGCACGAGCGGAAAATGGCGGGCACGTCGCCGTCGTATTCCGGAAAACGTCCGTCTGCCCAGCCGATGGCCTGCTCCAGCGGCAGACCGAATTCATTCATCAGATAGCCCATGCGCATGATGTACTCGTTGTGATGATGCGGGGCATACACCACGCCCTGCTCGTCCAGCTCCCTGCGGATACGGGCCACCACACGCTCCACCCGCCCCCTGCGGGGAGTTTCTGGTTTCACCACCCGTACCGGATTGAAATGAAAAGGCTCCGCATCCGGGTAAAAGCATACCCGCGCATCATGCGCCAGCCCACTCAATCGCGTGGCATTCTTGCAGGCAGGATCAAAACTGCATCCCGTCAGTTGCCCGTAGTACTCGTTCACCCTGCGGAACACCCGGCTGTAACACGCCACCCGATCGGTATCGGCCGTCTCCCCCTCCAGACAGTAGCGGCACACCACCCTCACCCCCTGCCCGCTGATGGTGGTATAGGCGAGCACGGTATGCGGGTCGGCACACACCTTTTCGAACACCTCCCCCGCCCGTCCTTCGGGCAAATGGTCAAAGTCCACCATCGAGAGGCCCGTCCAGCCGCTGATGTCGGTCTTCCGTTTCCCGTTCTCAAAACGCACCGCCACGGCAAAGCAGGGGCAGGCCGACTTTTCCCGGTCGGCAGCCGCTTTCTGCCCCTGCGAGCGGTAGTAACGGTATTTTTCGGTGCGATCGGCCAACACCTTGTCCTCCCTGATCAGGCGGACCACTTCATCAAGCGTCACCGACACGGGCACCGTGTCGGCATAACCCTTAAAAATACTTAGCATCATTTTGTTCATTTTCTCGTGTTTTATTTTATGATTTATTAAATTTGCAATGCTTTTAGTTTTAATTTACGCATTCTCTTCTTTGGAACGACAAGACGAATGTAACAGAAGTTTGTTAAATTGACAAATGTGTATTGCACGCATGGGTGCAATATTTTAACTAATAATTCACTATAATTTTATTTTTTAAATCAAAAATCTTATGAAACAAGCGAATTTGATTGAATTAGGACAGATGTTGGAAGCATGGCGTCACCAGGTGTTACCGCATGGCCGTACCCTCACCACGCAGGAACTGTGCCGCTTGGCACCGATGAGCGCACATACGTTTCAAAAAGTTAAAAAGGGCTCCTGACGGATCTGATATTCCTCGGTCGCATCCTTGCCGTGTACCACCGCCTGCTTGCCGCCAATCCGCAGAAGCAGGATGAGCTGCTCCGAGATTTCTTCCATTCCCTTACCATTGATTTAGAGCGAATTAAATCAGAACAACGCACTCGGATTTCTCACTCAAAAGACACAGATCGGAAGTAAAAACCGTGCCTTCCCCGTGCCGCTACTTGACGGGTTGACGGGTTGTCACCGGTTTTTCAAACTTTCTATATACAGGTGTGGAAAAATATAAGCGTTGTATTTTTCCACACCCCGCGTATATATAGTTTATAAAAATGCCTGCCAACCCCGACAACCCGTCATGATTTCCTTTCCGGAACTCCCCGAAAACGCCCTTGCGTTTGAAGTAAAACGTACTTGCGTTTTATCTCAAATGCACTTGCGTTTCAGGTAAAACGCCCTTGCGTTTTTCTCACGCTCCGCCCCTATATCCTATACCTTGTTCCAGAATTGTTACAAAATCCGCCGATATGCCCACTTTTTCATTGATTTCCACCCTTTTCACCGACAAAAACTCCTCTATAAGTTGAATAAACCAAAAATAAGGCTTAATTTTGTGGCTGATTATCGGCCGTAATTTTTACCGCCCCCAATCCATAGCTGGGAGTGGTAACGGCGAAGCACGCCCAGTGGCAGGGGAATTCCTTTAGAATGATCATAACAAAACCATAAGAAAAGATGAAGATACGCAAAGTAGTCTGTATGCTGACGTTGTCCACCCTGCTGGTGAGCGGGTGTACGTCTTACCAGAAATCGCTCTACCTTCAGAACGAACAAGTGCTCAATGAATCCCTTGAGGGACAGCTCTATGACTTTCGCATCATGCCTAAGGACGAGCTTACCATCGTAGTAAGCACCACCGACCCGGAGGCTTCGGCTCCTTTCTACCGTAAGATTGGACAAAGTAAGGAAAGCACCAGCAGTTCTAATGTAGGAATGGATGGCGCCAAATTGCTGGCTTATCTGGTAGACAATCAGGGCTGCATTGATTTCCCCGTATTGGGTACAATCAAGGTAATGGGACTCACCAACCGCGAATGTGAAGCCCTGATTCGCGAAAAGCTCCAGCCCTACCTAAAGGAAGTGCCTAACGTGACCGTACGTACCTCCAACTACAAGTTCAGCGTATTGGGCGAAGTAGGCAAACCTGGCACCTATACTACTGATGCCGAAAAGGTGACCATCTTCGAAGCCCTGGCACAGGCAGGCGATATGACCCTCTTTTCGGTACGCAACGACGTACAGTTACTTCGTGAAGACTCCACAGGCGTGCGCCGGGTATATCACCTTAACCTGAATGAAGCTGACGTAGCCCAGTCACCCTATTTTTATTTGCAGCAAAACGACGTGGTCTATGTCAAACCCACCAAGGCGAAGGTACGCACCAATACCTTTAACAGCAATTCTTCCATGTGGATTACCCTGCTCAGTATCGTAACTTCCATCACTTCACTTGTACTCGCAATTTCCAAATAATAACGACATTTACCTATGGCAGAAGAAACCAAGAACTACCTGTTGGAAGACGAAGAAACTTCCGGCTTCGATTATAAAGCATTTTTCATCAAACTCCTGATGTACTGGCCCTGGGTTCTGGGCTGTGTGGCTGTATTCCTGATTGGCGCTTTTTTTTACCTCAAGACCCTGACCCCTCTCTACACCGTCAGTTCTTCCGTGTTGATTAAGAACGAGAGCAAGGGAGGGGCCAACGGAGCCAACCTGGAAGATTTGGGCTTTGTATCCTCTTCCACTCAGAGTTTTGACAACGAGCTGGAAATCCTGCGCTCACGCACCCTGATTAAGAAAGTAGTGACCGCCCTCGACCTCTATATTAGCTACTCCGTGCCCGGTCAGTTCCGCGACACCGAGCTTTACAAACAGTCGCCCATTAGAGTATGGGTCACTCCCGAAGAAGCCGAACGCATGGGGTATTCCCAGGTCAAGATGTTCTTCCACAACCAGCAGCTTCACGAAGTCCTGGTAGAGCACGAAGGCCAGGAATGGAAAAAGACCGTGGAAAGCCTGCCTGCCGTATTCTCCACCCCCGCGGGTGTATTCACTTTCTCGGCAACTGACTCTACCCTGCAAACTATCCAGCCTGTACCCGAAGTAATTCAGGCCACAGTCGTATCGCCCAATGGAGCAGCGGCCGCCTATCGTAGCCGCTTGGCGGTAAGTCCCAGCAGCAAGTCCACCACTATCGCCCAACTTACCTTCACCGGTAGCCAGGTAGCCCGCGGGGTAGACTTCCTGAACAAGTTAGTAGAAGTATATAACGAGGAAGGCAATAACGACAAGAACGAGGTAGCGGCCAAGACCGCCGAATTTATCGATGAGCGTATCCGCATCATCAACAAGGAATTAGGCACTACTGAAAGCCAACTGGCCAGCTTCAAGCAGCGGGCGGGTGTGGTAGATATTGCCGCCGACGCCACCCAGGCTGCCGGCGAGCAGGCCAGCTACGAACGTGCTTACGCAGAAAACGAGGTACAAATCAGCTTGGTTAATCACCTGAAGAATCACATTTTAAGCGAAAACAGTCAATATGAGGTAATTCCTGCCAACATCGGGCTGAATAACAGCGACTTAAATACCGTGGTACAAAACTACAACCAGATGCTGATTGAGCGAAAGCGCCTGCTGCGCACCTCACACGAAGACAACCCTGCCGTACAGAGCCTGAACGCCAGCATCGACGTGATGCGTAACAGCGTGATGGGGGCCATCCAGACTGCCGAAAAAGGCTTGCTTATTAACCGTCAGGCCCTGCAGGCTCAGACCCGCAAGTATGCCGGTAAGGTAAGCGACGCCCCCGTACAGGAAAAAGAATACCTCAGCATGTCGCGCCAGCAGGAAATCCAGGCCAACCTCTACCTGATGCTGCTGCAGAAACGTGAGGAAAACAACATCACCCTGGCTTCTACCGCCAACAATGCCCGCGTCATCGACGAGCCTCTGGCAGGCGGCCAGATCTTCCCTACCCCTTCACAGACTTACATGATTGCCCTTGTATTAGGCTTAGGTCTTCCGGTAGGCCTGATTTTCCTCTGGGGCTTGCTTCAGTTTAAAATCCAGACCCGCGGTGACGTAGAAAAGATTACCCACCTGCCTATCATAGGCGATGTGCCACTCACTCCAGAAACCGCTGAAAGTGCCATTGTGGTACGCGAAAACCGCAACGAGTTGATGGAAGAAGTATTCCGCTCGGTACGTACCAATATCCAGTACATGCTGCAGGATGGACAAAAAGTAATTCTTTTCACCTCCACCACTTCCGGTGAGGGCAAGAGTTTCAATGCCGGCAACCTGGCCTGCAGCTTTGCCTTTATGGGCAAAAAGGTAGTAATTGTGGGGCTTGACATTCGCAAACCCGGACTAAACAAGGTGTTCCATCTCTCCCATAAGGAAGCCGGAATTTCACAATACCTATCCGCCCCCGAACATACAGACTTGCTTAGCTTATGTCAGGCATCTACGGTATCACCCAACCTTTACATCTTACCTGGTGGCACCATCCCTCCCAACCCAACTGAACTGGTGGCACGCCAGGCACTCGATGATGCGATTCAACAGCTAAAAGCACATTTTGACTATGTGATATTGGATACTGCTCCTATCGGTATGGTAACCGACACCCAGCTTATTGCCCGCGTGGCTGACTTAAGCGTCTACGTATGCCGCTCCAACTATACCGCCAAGAGTGAGTTCAAATTAATCAATGAATTGCAGCAGGAAGGCAAGCTGCCCCACCTCTGCGTATTGATTAACGGCATTGATATGAACAAACGAGAAACCGGCTCCTACTATGGCTACGGCAAGTATGGCAAGTACGGACACTATGGTTACGGAAAGAAATACGGCTATGGCTACGGATATGGTTATGGAAAAGGGAAATAACTCAAATTATAAATTAGAATGTTAAAACAAAATTATTTTTTGCATACATTTTTATTCTGTAATTTGAGAAACAGCAAACAAAATTATTGTAGCGAAAAATAGAATGATTACAATCGGACACATTAGTACAATAAATTCTTTATCCTTTAAAATTCAATGTCATTAATAGAAAACAAACGAATAGCTAAAAATACATTACTTCTATATTGCCGAATGCTTATTACGATGGCGGTTGGATTCTACACAAGCCGTGTAATATTAAACGCATTAGGTGTAACCGATTTTGGTATATACAATGTTGTCGGAGGCATAGTTGCAGCCCTGTCAATTCTAAATGGAGCAATGGCTGGAACTACACAACGATGGATTACAATGGCTCTCGGGAAAGGAGATGAAGATAACCTTAAAAAAGTTTTTTCTGTAGGTCTAACAGCTCAATTAATTATCGGCATAATAATATTAGTCTGTATTGAAACCGTAGGATTATGGTATTTATATGAATATGCAGTAATACCAGAAGAAAGAATGAGGGCAGCCTTTATCGTTTTTCAGATTTCGACTTTAACTCTCTTCCTGACTATTTTAAATGTACCATTTAATGGTGCCATAATAGCTCATGAGAAGATGGGAGCATTTGCCTTTTTTTCAATTTCTGATGTCATTATGAAGCTAATTATTTGTTTTGCCCTCTATCACACAAAATACGATAAACTTATTTTGTATAGCCAACTTCTATTTTTAACCTACCTGATAAACTTTTTTACCATACAAATGTATAGTCATAAAAAATTTATTGAAGCTAGATTTAAACTAGGATGGGATAAAAAAATGTATAAAGACATGTGGTCACTTGCTTTCTGGACAATATCAGGTAACGTTGCTTATGCCGGATATTCTCAAGGTATAACATTATTAATAAATCTTTTTTTTGGACCCACAATGAATACAGCTGCTGGCGTTGCGACCCAAGCAACCAATATTATCAACCAATTTAGTATGAATTTTCAAATAGCTCTACATCCACAAATAACCAAAAATTATGCACAGCAGAATTATGTAGATATGCATAAGTTAATATTTAGAAGTTCAAAGTTTGCTTATTTTCTTATGCTAATATTCGCGGTTCCTTTATTTTATGAAGCGCCTTTATTATTAAAATTTTGGTTAGGGAATGTTCCTGAACATGCTGTAAATTTTATGAGAATAGGATTATTCGTATCCATGATTGTAGCAGTAAGAAATCCATTAGTTACAGCAGCGATGGCAAATGGGAATGTAAAAAAATACCAACTGATAGTGAATGGAGTGTTACTTCTAGTCTGTCCAATTTTATATATTGTTTATAAATTAGGAGGTATTCCTGAATCTTCATCTATTATTCTATTCATAATAATGGTGATTGCAACATTAGTTAGCGCATATCTTTTAAAAGATATGGTCTACTTAAATTACAATGATTTCATAAAACAAGTATGCATGCCTATATTAATTTACACCCCACTCTCTTTTGCCATACCACTTTTTATATATATATTGATGCCAGAAGGCTTTTATAGACTCATAGTACTAACAATAGTAGCAATATTATCCACAATTTCAATTATATATTATTTTGTACTAAATAAAAATGAGAAGTCATATATTTTATCAGCTATAAAAACAAAATTAAAGATTAAATAAAAATTTCACGATAACGCATTCAAATAATGATAGATATTCGAGAAAAAAAACAATGCTGTGGATGTACGGCCTGTGTCAATATATGTCCCAAACAATGTATTGAAATGCAAGAGGACGAAGAAGGTTTCTTATATCCTTCTGTTAATCAGGATATATGCATAGATTGTGGATTATGTGAAAAAATATGTCCAGAGCTTAATCAGAAACAAGCTAAAAAACCAATTGCAATCTATGCAGCCAAACACCAGAATGATGAAATCAGATTGTCTAGTTCTTCTGGTGGAATATTTTTTGCGTTAACAGAGAAAGTAATCAAAGAAAAAAAAGGAGTTGTTTTTGGATGCAAATATGACGAAGACTGGAATGTAGTACATTCATTTAGTGAAACACTAGAAGGATGTAAAGCATTCAGAACATCAAAGTATGTACAGAGCAATATGGGAAATTGCTTTAAGCAGGTTAAAGATTTTCTCTTAAAAGGACGATTTGTCATGTTTACAGGAACTCCATGTCAAATAGCGGGCTTAAAAGGCTTTTTAAGAAAAGAATATGATAATCTCCTAACTGTTGAGATTGTATGTCACGGAGTACCAAGTCCTGGAGTATGGAGAAAATATATAGAAGATGTAAAAAATTCAACTTTACTAGCTACACCATCTGATTTTAAGTCTAAACCAATAATAACAAATATAAATTTCAGAGAAAAGCAAAGTAACGAATATAATTGGTTAGAATATGGTTTTGTTATTCATGGAAAGGCGAATTTAGAAACTAACCAAAAAACGACTTTAATATCTACCATATATTATAAGGCACCATTTATGAAAGGCTTTCTGGCAGATTTATACCAACGCCCTTCATGTTATAAATGTCCAGCCAAAGCATTAAAAAGCGGAAGCGATCTTTCCATAGCCGATTATTGGTGGATTCATCAGGTTCGTCCTGACTTTATGGATACTAAAGGAATATCACTTGTTTATGTTGCTTCTGAATTTGGTAAAAAATTCTTTGAATCATGTAATATCAAATACATACATACTGACTCAGCTGAAGATATTGAGAAAGGGTATCTTTTTCAGGGGGCAGCATTTCACTCTGCAAAAGAGCCTAAAAATAGAAAAAGATTCTTTGAGCAGTGGAGAGAAAAAGATCTTTGTCTTCTCATAGATGAATTAACAAAACCTACATTAAAAAAGAAAGTGTATGGACTCCTTCGTGATATAAAACGAAACTCCTCTTTTATAACTCACTTCTATTTGAAATACATAAAAAGCATATAAAATAATGAATACAAAAAGAACAATAGGTATAACAACATTTTGGGATACCCCTGTTAATTATGGACAAGTTCTACAAGGATTTGCCTTAATCACTAAATTAAAAGAATGGAACTTCGATCCATTTATAATAAGATATACAATGACAGAAGAAAGTAGTACAGAATCGAACTCTTCAAAAATTTATAGATTTTTATCAGGAAGAATTAGCTTTAAAAGATATATTAAAAGATTCTATCATAAAACCGAAAGAGACATTAACCGAGGGTTTGATGATTTTAAAAAGAAATATATGACTTACTCCGAAAATCAATATCCGTCATTAAAGTCTCTTATAACCAATTATCCACAAGCAGATATATACATAACAGGAAGCGATCAAGTATGGGGAGAATGGGGATCAGAAAACAAGAAAAGAATTTTTCTACTGGATTTTCTACCTGACACGATAAAACGCATATCATATGCTGCTAGTTTCGGTAGAAATTCTTTAAATGATAGCGAACTAAAACTTTTCAGAAATGCATTAAGCAAGTTTGATGCAATAAGCGTTAGAGAAAAATCCGGTATTGATATATGCAATAGGTTAAATATAAAAAAAACTACAGAATGGGTTGCAGATCCAACTTTATTATTAAACCGAGATAGTTGGATAAAATGTCTTGACCTCAAATACTCCCCCCAAAAGGAAAGAACAGCATTTATATATTTAATGCAAAATGAATACACAACCAAACTAGGGCATAAAATTATCAAATATTTAAAGAAAAAAGGCTATATTATAAGATATGTATCATCAGCTTATTACATTGATCCAAAATCCAATTACAATCCAACCATCCAAGAATGGTTAATAAATATACTATCTTCAGATATCGTAATAACATCTTCTTTTCATGGTACATTATTTGCAGCAAACTTCAATACTCCTATAATTTCTTTATGCGGAAGAGAGGGCGTAAGCGGACAGAACTCTCGTATTTATTCACTATTAGAAGAAGTTGGTTTATCTGATAGAATTATGGACACTTTTGATAAAGACAAACTTAACAAACTTTTATCTAACAAAATTGATTGGAGTATAGCAAATAAAGTGTTTAATAAGAAAAGATTTTCAAGTGAATTATTCCTACAAAACGCTTTAAAACTATGATATCAATAATCGTTCCTGTATACAATGTAGAAAAATATCTGACCAAATGTATTGATAGCATATTAAGTCAAACATATACGGATTGGGAATTAATACTTATAGACGACGGAAGTATTGATCAATCTGGAAAAATCTGCGACGAATACATCTGTAAGGATAGTAGAATAAAAACAACTCACAAAAAAAATGAAGGAGTATCCAGAGCTCGCAATACAGGAATAGCATTAGCAAAAGGAGAATACATATGTTTTATAGATTCTGATGATTGGATAGACCCTACCTATCTTGAGGATTTTAAGGTTCAAGAACAACAGTGTGATTTCTATTTTTCCGGTGCATTATATGATACATACGATAAGGTGTATTCATATAAGAAATATACAGAGAAATATTGTCAAAACAGATATGAGATAAAAGAAGAGTTTTTTAATCAAGATTTATTATCTAATGGCTATCCATGGGGAAAACTATATAAAACCCAAATTATAAAAGATAACAAATTACGATTTAACGAGAACTTAGCTATTAACGAAGATCATATATTCGTTTTTCAATATTTCACATGTATCAATACACTCTATATAACAAATACGGCTGGATATCATTACACCGTATTTGATAATTCTGGCAGAAAACTGTCCAGCAAGATAAACAGTTATACAGAACTTAAATCTGCATCTGAGCAATTTAATTCAATAATAAATCAATTAAAATCATTATGGAATCTTTCCCAAGAAGAATACAAGATTCTTTATAAGATATTTGTAATCTCTAAAAGATTATCAGCTTTCCGTTCTCTAATACTTCTTAAGGAAAGACAATATTTTAAAGAAGAAGTAAACTATTGGAACAAAAGTACATATATGGGGTATAATGGACAAGAGAAAATAATAATCCTTATACTAAAATCTAAATTTATTCCTATCAAATATTATTTATGTCATTTTATTTTTATGATAATAAGATTACGTTATAAAACTATCTATAAAAAACTAATATACAAAGACTTAAACAACAGAAGCATTAGAATGTAAATTATGGATAAGACTTCACTGTACTATAAAAGAATTAGTAAAAGGTCATTATTACATTTTATTAAAGGCTTGATTCCTCGCATAAAATGTTATTTTAAATATCAAAAATCTAAAAAAATTGCCATACGCAAAGGAGCTAAAATTGGAAATAACTCAATTATATTGAAAGAGTTTGCTAAAAGATGTAATAAAAACTTCGAACTTGGCAACAATAGTTCTATAGGTTCATATAAAATAGATTTACGTTCCCCTGTCAAGATTGGTAATAATGTCATTATAAGCAATAATAGTGAAATTATTACAACTAGCCATTACATTGACTCTCCAGAATGGGAACATAAATATTATGGTATTGAAATTGAAGATTATGTTTGGATTGCTTCTAATGCTTTAATATTGCCTTCATGTAGAAAAATTGGATATGGTGCAGTTATAGGTGCAGGTGCAGTAGTGACTAAGAATGTACCACCTATGAGTGTCATGGGAAGAAACCCTGCTCAATGTATTAAAATGAGAAAATGTGTACATGAAAAACTTGTTATTTCATCCCTATTAAGTGGAGATTTAAAAATATATTGGGAAACATGGATAAACAGAAAAAAATAACTATATATCATCCATTTGGCAACGCCAATACACGTGCTGCTGTAGATGGAATCTATAAACAAGGGATTCTTGAAAGTTTCCATACTTGCATAGCTTGTTTTAAAGAAACTTTTTTATATAAATTATCTTCTTTCGGACCCCTAAAAGAACTTCGAAGAAGATATTTTAGCTCTTTTCTTCAAAACAAAACCATAACACATCCATTCAAAGAACTTGGCAGGCAAATAGCTCCCAAAATCAAGTTCAACAGTCTTATTGCACATGAAAAAGGTATATTCTGTGTTGATAACATTTGCCATGATTTAGATACTAAGGTAGCAAAATATATACAGAAAAATAAAGAAAAAATAGGTGGGGTATACGCGTATGAAGATTGTGCATTGAAAACCTTCGGTACCGCAAAAAGTAATGATATAAAATGCATTTATGATTTACCAATAGGATATTGGCGAGCCATGCAAAGTCTCTTAAATGAAGAGCGGACAAAAAATCCAGAATGGGCAATCACACTTGGAGGATTTAATGACTCAGATAAAAAGCGACAAAGGAAAGATGCAGAACTTCAATTGGCAGATAAAATCTATGTGGCCAGTTCGTTCACTAAAAAGACATTGGAAATGTATCCTGGTAAATTAGCAGATATAGAAGTAATTCCCTACGGATTTCCTCCAGTGAATACCAAAAGAAAATATGATGACATTCAAAATAGGAAAATTAGAGTATTATTTGTAGGAGGGCTGTCGCAAAGAAAAGGTCTTTCCTATTTCTTTGAGGCAATCAAAGGATTGGAAGATAAAATAGAAGCAACTGTTGTCGGTAGAGGTAATTTAGATGCTTGTCCCGCTTTAAAGAAAGCGCTCTCAATAGTAAACTATATCCCATCTTTACCCCATGACGAGATTCTTAAACTTATGGCAACTCAGGATTTATTTATTTTCCCATCTTTGTTTGAAGGTTTCGGACTGGTAATTACTGAAGCCATGTCTCAAGGCACTCCTGTCATTACTACAGACAGAACATGTGGTCCAGATATTATGAATAACGGAATAGACGGATGGGTAATTAAAGCCGGTGAAACAAAACCCATTAGAGACCTATTATTAACGTTTATATCCAATCCCATTATATTAATTAAAGCAGGGCAAGCAGCAATACACACAGCTTCCCAAAGACCTTGGAGCGTATATGAAAAAGAATTAGCCGACTCAATAAACAGTTTTTTAAATGACTAATTATCTCAACTTAAATAAACTGACTGCAGGAGAGCCATACGCTTTATACAGAAAGGCAATATGGATATATATTTTCCTGCTTATATTTGAAGGCGCTTTAAGAAAATGGTTTCTACCCTCATTAGCAACCCCACTCCTATTAGTAAGAGATCCCATCGCTATTTGGCTAACAATTGTAGGGTTACAAAAAGGATGGATAAAAAGTGGGTATGCAAAAACAATGATGGTAATAGCAAGTATTTCTTTTTTCTTAGCTTTAGTTATAGGACATCATAATCTTTTTGTAGCATTATTTGGATGGCGTATTTATTTCTTTCATTTTCCTATGATATTTGTAATGGGAAAAGTACTCACCAGAACAGATTTATTAAAAATAGGACAATTTATTTTATGGCTATCCTTCCCTATGACAGTCTTAACATTCATGCAATTTCATTCTCCACAGACTGCATGGGTTAATATGGGAATAGGTGGTGAAGGTTCAGCCGGGTTTACTGGTGCGATGGGATATATGCGCCCTCCAGGCACATTCTCATTTACATCTGGATACGTCACATTTCAGGCCGTAGTAGGATGTTACTTATTATATTATCTATTAATGAATAATACCTTACCTAAAGAATATAAATTTTCAAAGATGGTATTAATCATATTGGCGGGATGCTATCTGTTATCAATCCCTACATCAATCTCCAGAACACATTTTTTTCAAACAGGAGTCTTTCTCATTTTTTTGTTTATTGCAGCTATGAGAAAAAATAAATTTAAAAGTAAGTTCCTAAAATTTTCAATAATTGCAATTGCAGCAGGCGTAATTCTCTATCTATCCGGATTAGGGGGAGCAAGTATGGAAGCCTTTACCGCTAGACTCGAAGGAGCAAATAAAGTTGAAGGTGGAGTTCAAGGAGTGATAGGCGACCGATACGTTGGAGGATTATTAGGTTCATTAATAAATATTAATACTCCTGTATTCGGATACGGAATAGGATTAGGTACGAATGTAGGAGCAAAGATTATGGGAGGAAATATGTATTCCTTTGGTTTCAATGCAGAAAATGAATGGAGCCGTATCATAGGAGAATGTGGAATGCTATTAGGACTCATAATAATAGGCATAAGATTACTTTTTTCACTCGATATATGGAAAAGAGCCTATAATCTTCTAGTAAAAAAATATGATTTATTACCTTGGATGCTTTCTGCAGGTATGATGCTAACAGTACCTCAAGGTCAATGGTCTATACCTACGAACCTAGGATTTTGCATTTTATTTGGAGGATTAACACTTGCGTCCATTAATGGTAAAAAGACATCAAAAAGACAATGAATATAAATTATTATTACAGAAACAAGAAAACTGGATTCTCAATTGGTGTCGTATTTGATACTATAGTAAACGAAATAGGAAAAAACAATCAGGTGATTCGCACTTTCCTACCTTACCCCAATGCCACTATTTCTTCTATACTTAAAAATGGATGGTTTGCAAAAAGTGAAGAAAAAGACAACTATATAAATCATATCACAGGAGATGTACATTATTTGTTATGGTTCTTGCGAAGAAGGAAAACAATAGTGACAGTACATGATATCATGTATTACTATTATCTAAAAGGCATAAAGAAAAAAATTTGGAAGCTATTATACATCACCCCTCTGAAAAGAGCTGCACATGTTACATTCATATCAGATTTCGCTTACAAGCAAGTGAGTGAAGTAATTAACCTTGACATGAAGAAAGTACATATCATACCTAATCCTGTAGATTCCTCCTTTACATATTCTCCCAAGGAATTTAACATTAAAAAAACCATAATATTACATATCGGAACCTTAGAGCGTAAAAACCTTGAAAGAACAATAGAAGCTCTCGACGGAATAGATTGCCACTTGAGAATCATCGGAGAATTAAAAGAACAAACCATAGACTTACTTAAGAGACATCACATAGAGTATTCCAATGGAATGAATCTTACACACGAAGAAATCGTTACTGAATATAGAAATGCAGATATTATAAATTTCCCATCCTTATTTGAGGGATTCGGTATGCCCATTATTGAAGGGCAAGCCACAGGTCGCATTGTCATTACGTCTAATCTTTCACCAATGAAAGAGGTAGCTGGCAATGGGGCAATTTTAATAAACCCCCATTCCGTTGAAGATATTAGAAATGCATACCTTTCTGTGATTCAAAATAAAAGTATTCGTGAGCACCTTATTAATGAAGGACTAAAAAACATTGAGAATTATAAGGTTGGGAAAGTTGTCCAACAATATACTGATTTATATAAAAAAACATATGAGAACATTGATTAACTTTATAGTGGTGATTTTGCCATGGCCCTTGAAAAAGAAAATACTCAGGACTTTTTATAAATATCAAATACATGATAACGCCCATATTGGATTATCTTATATTTTTCCCAAAAGACTCGTAATGGAAGAAGGTGCATCAATAGGTCATTTTAATACTGCCATCCACCTTGATTACATGTTCTTAGGAAAAAATGCAACCATCGCAAGGAGTAATTGGATTACAGGATTTCCTACAGGGACAACATCCAAACATTTTTCCCATCAAAAAAACAGAAAAAGTGAACTTATATTGGGAAATGAATCGGCAATTACCAAAAAGCATCATTTAGACTGTACCAATAGTATTAAAATTGGGAAATACACTACAATAGCTGGATATAATTCTCAATTTCTTACCCACTCCATAGATATTTATGAAGGAAGACAAAACAGTAAACCCATATCAATAGGTGATTATTGTTTTATAAGTACTTCAGTTGTTATTTTAGGAGGAGCTTCACTTCCATCATATAGTGTTCTTGCTGCCGGTGGTGTATTGAATAAACCGTATAATGAAAATTACACCTTATATGCTGGAGTGCCTGCAAGATCAATTAAGGCAATCCCACACGAAACTAAATACTTTAATCGTGAAACCGGTTTTATATATTAAGATATGAAAATCATTCATTTTGTCCCTAGTATTGACAGAACATCTGGTGGAGTAGGTTCATACATGCAATTATTAGCAAAAGAGCTAGGAAAACTTTGTGAATTGTATATAGTCACAGCAAATACGGAGCATCAGCTACAAATAGAGAATGCGAAAATTCTCTATATACCATGTAAGATTAGTCAATATAGTGCCATGAAAAAACAATGGAACGGAATATTAGATGATATTAAACCAGACTTAGTGCATGTAAACTGCTGTTGGGTACCTTGTTGTGCATTAGTTCAAAAGTGGGCACAGAAAAAAGGATATAAGGTGATTCTTACCCCACATGGAATGTTGGAACCATGGATAATAAAACGAAATTACTGGACAAAAAAAATTCCTGCACTCCTACTCTATCAGAAAGCCGCTATAAAAAAAGCTGACTGCATTCATGCAACTGCAGAAAGCGAAAAACAAAATATATTGAAGCTTGGCTACAATGAAAGAATAGAAGTTATAGCCAATGGTATAGATGTAGACAATATAACAATAAAAGACAACTGGAGAAGAAATAAAAATATATTGTTTTTATCAAGAATTCATGTGAAAAAAGGAATAGAGTTTTTACTGGAAGCCGTTTCTTCATTAAAATCTCCATTAGAAGGATATACCATTACAATTGCTGGCGAAGGAGATCCAACTTATGTTTCCTCCTTAAAATCCAGAACAATTGAACTAGGGATAGAAAAAATGGTCACTTTCTGTGGAGGAATTTATGGAGAGAAAAAATGGGAATTATATAGAAAAGCTGATATATTTGTATTACCTACCTATTCAGAAAATTTTGGAATCGTAATTGCTGAATCCTTGGCATGTGGAACTCCGGTAATCACCACAAAAGGAACTCCGTGGGAAGAGCTTAACATCTATAAATGTGGATGGTGGATAGAAGTAGGCCCCCAAACGACTAAAGAAGCTTTAATAAAGTTTCTAGCCTTATCGGAAGATCAACTCAAAGAAATGGGATGCAATGGAAGAAAACTCACAGAAACTAAATATTCCAACAAAGCAATCGCTCTAGAAATAATGAATTTATACAAGACACTAAGATGGAAATAAATATTCAAGAAAACAGAAAACACCTAAATTATTCCAAATGGATTTATGTAAAACGTATATTATGGTCATTTGGAAAGTTGTTTTTCAAATATTCTCCTAGAATTGCATTTGGCTATAGAAACACAATTCTTAGATTATTTGGAGCTAAAATAGGTAAACATGTACATATCTATTCTTCCGCAAATATCTGGTTTCCCTGGAATCTGGAAATAGATGATTGGAGTGCAATTGGTGAAGAAGCATTAATATACAATCTTGGAAAAATCAGAATAGGAAAACAAGTAACAATTAGTCATAAAGCACAATTATGCGCTGGGACTCATGATTATACAAGCCCACTAATGCCTTTGCTCAGACCCGAAATAAAGATTAATGACCAAGTATGGATTTGTTCAAATGCGTTTATAGGGCCAGGAATTACAATAGGTGAAGGTTCTATTATTGGAGCCTGTGCCGTGCAAATGAAAGATGCAGAAGCATGGGGTATATACGCAGGTAATCCTGCCAAATTCATAAAAAAAAGAATATTAAAGGAAAAATAATATGGATTGTCTTTCTATTTTCATACCCACATTCAATGAAGAGATACACATTGAACGTGCACTGAAAAGTGCTTTTAATCTTACAAAGAACGTATTCGTTATTGATTCTTATTCTACAGACAGGACTGTAGAAATAGCCGAGAGAATGGGTGCCAAAGTTTACCAATACAAATGGGAAGCGGACAGTAACTGGGCAAAAAAATTTAATTGGACACTTGACAATGTTCCATTCCCTACTCCATGGGTTATGCGTCATGACGCAGATGAATATCTGACAAAAGAACTTATTGAGAAAGTAAAAAAGAATTTACCTCAGCTTTCTGAAGACGTGTCAGCTATCAGTATCAATCGACGAGAATATTTCATGAGAAAATGGATGAAACATGGAGGAGCCTATCCCAAAGCCATGGTAAGAATTATTCGGAGAGGAAAAGCACACTTTGAAGCCAGAATGATAGATGAACATGTGGAAATAAAAGAAGGGAAATCAATATATTGGAATGTAGATTTATGCGATGACAAAATCATTTCACTTACTAAATGGATTGGAGCACATAACATGCATGCTGTAAAAGAAGCAATTGTACTAATCGATAATGAAATTGGATTGACAAACAATGAAGACAATTTACATAAAAATTTAGACAAAGCAGCATTAAAAAAACGTCAAAAAAAAGGCTTCTACGGAAAACTTCCGTATTTTTGGCGTGCTTGGGCATTTTTCTTTTACAGATATATACTCCGGTTTGGCTTTTTAGATGGAGTAGAAGGATTTCTATATTGCTTTTTACAGTGTTTATGGTATAGAAACATCGCAGATGCAAAAATAATAGAAGCCTATAGAATTTGTGGAAAAGACAAAGAAAAACTTATCAAATATTTTATGAAAGAATATAACATAGATTGTACAAAACAATAAAAATATGAAAGCAGTAATATTTGCAGGAGGCTTCGGAACAAGACTTAGCGAAGCCACAAACTTGATTCCAAAACCTATGGTAGAAATTGGAGGTAAACCCATCCTATGGCATATAATGAAAATATACAGCCATTATGGGATTAATGATTTTATCATTTGTTGTGGATACAAGCAATATGTAATAAAAGAATACTTTGCTAACTATTTCCGTCACAATTGTGACATGACAGTGGATCTTTCTGACAACTCCATCAAAGTTCTGGAAAACCATTCAGAAAAATGGAAAGTTACAATGGTAGATACTGGATTGAACACGATGACAGGTGGACGACTGAAAAGAGTACAGAAGTATATCGGGAATGAACAATTTTGCCTTACTTATGGTGATGGAGTGGCCGATGTGAATATTACAGAAGCTATTCATTTACATAATAAGTCTGGTAAAGCGCTTTCGATGATGGCATATCAGCCAGGAGGTCGTCTAGGCGTATTAGACATCGCAAATGATGGTACCTTAAATTCATTTATAGAAAAGCCACAAGAAAGTGGTACATGGATTAATGCTGGATTCTTTGTATGTGAACCTACCATTTTTGACGTATTGGAAGGTGATCATGAAATGTTCGAAAAAGAACCGATGCAAAGACTTTTGGCAAAAAATGAAATCCATGCTTATAAGCATGAAGGTTTCTGGAAACCAATGGATACACTTCGCGACAATCAGGAACTGAATAAAATGTGGGATGAGAACAAAGCTCTCTGGAAAGTTTGGTAATAACAATTAAAATAGAACTTAATTATGGCTTTTAACAACGTTTTTAAAGATAAGAAAGTAGTGATTACTGGTGATACAGGTTTCAAAGGCTCATGGCTTTCAACCTGGTTACTCATGTTAGGTGCAAAAGTATATGGTTATGCCGATGAAATACCAACCACCCCTTCTATGTTTGAGGTTACCGGCCTTGATAAAAGAATAAGCCATCAGTATGGAGATATTCGAGATAAAGAGCAAATGAACAACTTCATACAGGAAGTAAAACCCGACTTTATCTTTCATCTGGCAGCTCAAGCCATTGTATCTACTTCCTATAAAGACCCATTCAATACGATAACGACCAATGTAGTAGGAACTGCCTCTGTATTGGAAGCAATCCGTAATATTACCTGGAATTGTACCTGTGTAATTATCACAAGCGACAAAGCTTACGATAATGTAGAATGGATTTGGGGATACCGTGAGAATGACCGTTTGGGAGGAAAAGATGTATATTCAGGCTCCAAAGGTGCGGCTGAACTTGTTATCAAATCCTACTGGATGTCTTTCATCAAAGATATGCCTAACATCAAACTGGCTGTTACTAGAGCTGGCAATGTGATTGGTGGAGGCGACTGGGCAAAAGACAGAATCATTGTGGACTGCGTAAAAGCCTTCTCTGAAGGAAAAACAGTGGAAATACGCTGTCCGAAAGCAACTCGCCCATGGCAGCATGTATTGGAACCATTAAGCGGATACCTGAATGTAGCACAAGACTTGTATGAAGGAAAAGTTGAAAATGGTGAAGCTTTCAACTTCGGACCACGTGCGGAGCAAACAAAAACAGTATTTGAGCTGACACAAGACCTGGCAGAAAAATGGGGTCTTGAAAAAAACAATGCAGCAAAAATAACAGGAAACATACCTTTCAAAGAAGCGACTTTACTAAAATTGAATTGTGACAAGGCTTTGGCTTATTTGAATTGGCATTCTACACTTCACTACGAACAATGCGTTGACCTAATCGCTGAATGGTACAAAGCTTATTATGTAGAAAAACGTAATGATATGTACGAATTGACCAAGCAACAAATAGAATATTATACTAATGAAGCAAGAAAACAAGGATTAGCATGGAGCAAATAAATATTAAAGGGGTGTCATTACACCCCTTAAAACATATTTCTGTACCTAAAGGAGACATTTATCACGCATTAAAAAGCACCGATGAGGGATACACCGGATTTGGGGAAGCCTACTTCTCACAGATTGAAAGCGGTGAAGTTAAAGGATGGAAGCGTCATAACCGAATGACACTTAATATCATCGTTCCTGTAGGAAAAATAAAATTCGTGATATTCGACGACCGGGAAGGAAGTGAAACTTATGGACACTTCCAGGAAGTAACTCTTTCACCAGAAGACAACTACCAACGTCTTACATTAGCCCCGGGATTATGGATGGCATTTCAGGGAATGGACAAAAAGACCTCTATGCTTATGGATATTATTCCAGAACCACATGACCCAACAGAAGCAGATAGAAAAGATCTTAAAGAAATAGCATACAAATTTTAATTTTTCTAAATGAGAATTTTAATTACAGGAGGAACCGGATACGTAGGTGAAACTTTAATACCCTATTTATTATCCTCTGGATTTACAGATATAACTTTATTGATAAGAAATATGGATAAAGCTCAATCCATATTTAAGGATTATACAATAAGTTACATATCCACACAAAACAAAGACTGGAGTTATCAGGTTATTAAATATTCTCCAGATATTGTTTTACACATGGCGACATTATTTACAGGAAAAAGTGACGCAGAAAGTGCTCAAGAAATTATAAATACCAATGTTCTATTCACCACATTGCTACTTGAAGCGTTATCTCATACAAACTGTAATCATTTTGTAAATATCGGTACCTTCACCGAATATTTATATGGAGATGGAAAGTTTTTTCCTAATAATTTATATTCCGCAAGTAAAACTGCTGTACGTCCAATTATACAATATTATCAAACCTTATCCACATGGAAATGGACCAATATCATAGTATATTCACCATACGGGAAAAAGAATAAAAATAAGAAAGTATTAGATTATCTATTGGATGCTTTAGACTCTCCAACTCCTATTAAATTCTCAGGCGGTGAACAAGTTCTAGATTTTATTCATGTAAATGATATGTCTGAATTCTTTGTCACATTATTTACAAAAATGAGCAAGAAAGAATGGAATTATGATTTTATAGAATTACATCTTGGAAGTGGATACGGATATAGTATAAAAGAAATAGCTCAAATCATGGAAGAACTTTCAGGGAAAAAAGTGAATGCAATTTGGGGAGCCTTGCCTTATCGAAAGTTCGATACGATGCATGCAGTTGCACCCATAGGGAAAAATATTGAGTATCTAAAATGGAAAAGTAAAATTGACATTAAAAAGGGTATTAATAATTTCATTCGAAATACTTAATTTGTAAATAAAACTTTTATGGAGAGGAATACTGAATTCTATACTCTAAAAAATATCTTAATTGCCTTTATATAGGTCTATAGAATCAGATATTATAATTTCTCTCTCATTTAATTACTTCTTTTTTCTTATCTCAGAAAGGAACAATAAAAAATATTTTTCCCTTTTTTGAATTTATATCACAACTATATAAAGTTATACTTTTTCACATAAAATAAGTCACACAAGCATCATTACCAATCACAATAGTACTATATAGTGATGTAAAGGAAAAGATATATACACGTGATATTTTCAGAAGAGATTAAATAGGTAACTTAGAAACACAATGCAGACACATGTAGTCATTATAGGAAATTCCCCGTGCATGATAAAAACGCCGTATAAAGCAGACCGGTAAAAGTATTTGATAAAAGTATGCTTCATTCCATATTTTTAATTACCTTTGCTAATAATCGCAGTAAATAAAATGGAACTCACTCACTTCTTTTATAAAGAATCTACCTGGGAACTAACCCAAGCCATTCCTTTCAAGGCTGTCAATCTGCTTGTAGGAAAAAATGCTGTAGGCAAATCGAAAGTCATTGCCGCAATTTTTAACATGGCCAATATTATCTTGCAACAAGATATGCCGTTTGTATCAAGAATTTCCTGCTCTTCCACTTTCTCCTTTAAGGATGAAGAAGAAGTAATAGAATACCATTTCACATATCAACGGGGGATAATAACGGAAGAAAATCTGACAATAAACGGACAAAACCTGCTGAACCGAAATGAAAAGGAAACATTGCTGGAAGGGATGCCAATCAATCCTCCAACGGATAAGCTGACGCTTCACGTGCGCAGAGACATCATACAATACCCCTATTTTGAGAAAATCATTACATGGGCGGAAAATGTGTACGGACAACGTTTCAATGAAATTGAAGCGGACAGGGGAAATAAAACCAATTCATTCCTTTCGCCTATTCATAAAGATGATTTGTTCACCATGGTAAAATCACTTCCTTCTGAATCCATACAAAGAATAATCGAACAGGCCCAAAATCTGGATTACCACCTGGAAGCCATCAAAACTCTCAAGCCGGAGAGATTTAAAATCGTTCTATTCAAGGAAAAAGGCATCAAAGAGCATTTGTCCATATCTTCTTTATCGAAAGGTATGTGCAGAGCCATCAGCCTTCTGATTCAGATGGAATATCTTTCCGCACAAGGAAAACCTTCGCTCTGGCTGATTGACGACTTAGGCGAAGGATTGGACTATGACCGCACGGTCAAACTGGGGAAACTACTGTTTGACTTCTGTCATGAAAGAGGTATCCAGCTGCTGGCCAGTTCAAACGATACTTTTCTGATGGATATTGTGGACCTGCAGTATTGGAATATTCTGGAACGAAAAGGTGAAAAAGTGATGCCTGTCAATACAACCAACAGTCCTGATCTGTTCGAAGATTTCAAATTTACGGGTCTCAGCAACTTTGACTTCTTCTCATCGGACTATATTTCACGCCATACATAAATTAAATCGGGAAAAAGATGAATATCAGAAAGATTGCGGTTTTCGTGGAAGGACAAACCGAATACATCTTTGTTCGGGATTTTCTATGTGCATGGTATGAGTTTGACGCAAAAAAATTAGGACTGGAATGTTATCAGTTCAATGGAAATAAAGAAAATAAAATTCCTTATCCTCATGGAACAAGAGACAGTGAAAACTTTTATCTCATTTATAATGTGGGGAATGACCAAAGTGTACTAAGCAAAATGCTGAAAGAAGCTCCGCGTTTACAAAACAGCGGGTATCAGCAAATTGTGGGACTTAATGACATGTTCTCTGATGCATGCCACGCGAAAGTGAAGAACCGTCAAATTGACTTAAAGGTAAATGAAACATTCAAGAATATACGAAAGAATATAATCCAACAAAAGAAGTTTGACAAGATAATGACATCTCACTTTGCCATCATGGAGGTAGAAGCATGGTTTTTAGGGATGTACGATTATTTACAAAAAATCAATTCACAACTAACCCCCGAACTGATAAAAACTCGACTGGGTACAGACATCACACAAGACCCGGAAATTACAGTTTATCATCCGGCCAAACTACTGAATGATATTTATCAACTGGTAGGTATGAAATATGATAAACATAAAGGAGACGCGCATGCCATTACATCTAGCTTGTCTAAAAGTGATTATATACGCTTGAAAGATTCTGGTAAATGTGAATCGTTCAAAGAATTCATTAACGATATTGTATAATTTGGAAGTTTACAATAATATGAAGAATTATACCATTGCCGTAGCTGGCACAGGCTACGTAGGTTTATCCATAGCCACACTACTGGCCCAGCATCATCAGGTAACGGCTGTTGACGTGATTCCTGAAAAGGTAGAGAAAATCAATCACCGTATCAGCCCGATTCAGGATGAGTACATCGAAAAGTATTTAGCAGAGAAGGAACTGAACCTGACCGCTACACTGGACGGGGCTTCAGCTTACCGAAATGCGGATTTCGTGGTGATTGCCGCTCCCACCAACTACGACCCGGTGAAGAATTATTTTGATACGTCGCATGTAGAAGAGGTGATTGACCTGGTACTGGAAGTGAACCCGGATGCGGTAATGGTGATTAAAAGTACCATTCCGGTGGGTTACTGCCGCAGCTTGTATGTGAAGTATGCGGAGAAATTCCGCTCCACTCCTGCCCTTGCGGGAAAGAAATTCAACCTGCTATTCTCACCGGAGTTCTTGCGTGAGAGCAAGGCGCTGTACGATAACCTCTACCCCAGCCGTATCATCGTGGGCTTCCCGAAACTGATTAACGGACGCGACGAGGAGAACGCGGCTATTCAGGCGATTGCCGGGGAAGATCTGGAGGAAAAGGCGCATGAGTTTGCGGCGCTGTTGCAGGAGGGTGCCTTGAAGCCGGACATCGATACGCTGTTTATGGGACTGAAAGAGGCAGAAGCGGTGAAGCTGTTTGCCAATACTTACCTGGCTCTGCGTGTAAGCTACTTCAATGAGCTGGATACGTATGCAGAGGTGAAAGGCCTGAACACACAGGCCATCATTCAGGGTATCTGCCTGGACCCGCGCATCGGTTCGCATTATAACAATCCTTCTTTTGGTTACGGGGGCTACTGTCTGCCGAAGGATACCAAGCAGCTGTTGGCCAACTACCAGGATGTGCCGGAGAACCTGATTCAGGCCATTGTGGAGAGCAACCGCACGCGTAAGGATTTCATTGCGGACCAGGTGCTGAAGAAAGCGGGATACTACGACTATTACAACCGCGGGGATTACAGTCCGGAAGCGGAGAAGGAATGTGTCATCGGGGTATATCGCCTGACCATGAAGTCGAACAGCGACAATTTCCGCCAGAGCAGCATCCAGGGGGTAATGAAGCGTATCAAGGCGAAGGGTGCCACGGTCATCATCTATGAACCGACTTTGGAAGACGGCACTACATTCTTCGGTTCACGGGTGGTGAACAACCTGGAGGATTTCAAGAAGCAGAGCAATGCCATCATTGCCAACCGTTACGATGCGTGTCTGGATGATGTAAAAAATAAAGTCTACACTCGCGATATTTTTAGAAGAGACTAAAGAAACATACCTTACAAAATTATGTAGTCATTATGGCTTCATATTCTATATAATCTAATATTTATTTATGCAACATTACGATTATCTCATAGTAGGCACAGGGCTTTTCGGTGCCGTATTTGCCTACAAAGCAAAGCAACAAGGCAAAAAATGCCTGGTAATTGACCGCCGTCCTCATCTGGGAGGAAATATCTATTGCGAAAAGATGGAAGGGATCAATGTGCATAAATACGGGGCACATATTTTCCATACTTCAAACAAGACAGTATGGGAGTTTGTGAACTCAATTGTAGAGTTCAACCGCTATACAAATTCGCCTGTAGCAAACTACAAAGGTAAGTTATACAACCTGCCTTTTAACATGAACACGTTCTATCAGATGTGGGGAGTAACTACTCCTGCTGAAGCCACTGCTAAAATTGAAGAACAAAAAGCAGAAGCGGTAGCACGCATGAAAGAACAGGGAGTGACTGAGCCGCGCAACCTGGAGGAACAGGCACAGCTGCTTATCGGGAAAGATATTTACGAAGCGCTGATAAAAGGTTATACAGAAAAACAGTGGGGACGTAAATGTACAGAACTACCTGCCTTTATCATCAAGCGTCTGCCAGTACGTCTGGTATTTGATAACAATTACTTCAATGATAAATATCAGGGTATTCCTATCGGTGGATATAATGTACTGATTGAGCGTCTGCTGGAAGGTGTGGAAACTCGCCTGAACTGTGATTTCTTTGCGAACCGTGAAGAGCTTTCTGCCATGGCCGACAAAATTGTGTTTACGGGAGCTATCGATGAATTTTATCATTACCAGTTTGGTAAGTTAGAGTATCGTACGGTAAATTTTGAAACAGAAGTTTTGGATATGCCTAACTACCAAGGCAATGCGGTGGTAAACTATACAGAAAAGGAAGTGCCCTACACACGTGTGATTGAACACAAACATTTCGAAATGTTCGGGGCGGATATAGAAGCTTGCCCTAAAACGGTGATTTCGAAAGAATATAGTTCAGAATGGACTGAAGGCAGTGAGCCGTATTATCCGGTGAACGATGAAAAGAACAATTCGTTGTATCTGAAATACAAGGAACTGGCAGATAAGGAAACGAACGTAATATTTGGTGGTCGTCTGGCGGAATATAAGTATTATGACATGCACCATATCGTAGAAAAAGCTTTAGAACTATTCAAATAATAAATATGAAAGGCATAGTCTTAGCCGGTGGCAGCGGCACACGCCTCTACCCCATCACCAAAGGAGTGAGCAAACAACTGCTCCCCGTGTTTGACAAACCGATGATTTACTATCCTATCTCGGTACTGATGTTAGCGGGTATCCGCGAGATTCTGATTATCTCTACTCCCTACGATTTGCCGGGATTCCAGCGTTTGTTGGGTGACGGCAGTAACTTCGGGGTACGTTTTGAATATGCAGAACAGCCGTCGCCGGATGGACTGGCTCAGGCTTTCCTCATTGGAGAAAAGTTTATTGGGAATGATGCAGCCTGCCTGGTGTTAGGTGACAACATTTTTCATGGGAATGGTTTCAGCGCCATGCTGCGCGAAGCGGTACGTACCGCTGAGGAAGAAAAGAAAGCTACGGTATTCGGCTACTGGGTGAGTGATCCGGAACGTTACGGAGTGGCGGAATTTGACAAGGAGGGTAACTGCCTGTCCATTGAAGAAAAACCGCAGCATCCGAAATCAAATTATGCAGTGGTGGGATTGTATTTCTACCCGAACAAGGTGGTGGATGTAGCAAAAAGTATCAAGCCGTCGGCTCGCGGTGAACTGGAAATTACCACGGTGAACCAGCGTTTCTTAGAGGACGGAGAACTGAAGGTACAGACCTTAGGCCGTGGCTTTGCCTGGCTGAAAACGCCAGGGACTGAAAGTTGCTTGCTTAGAGGGAATAGCTTACCGCAAAGGATGGATTACGGCAGACAAGTTGCGTGAAGAAGCACAGCCGATGCTGAAGAACCAGTATGGCCAATATCTGCTGAAGGTGATTGACGAAGTGGAGCGTACCGGGGAAGCAAACCTGGAATAATGAGTTAAAAGTTAATAGTTAAAAAGTAAAAGACTTATCTGTTTATATAAAATGGAAGTAATTAAAACGGCGATAGAGGGTGTGGTAATTATAGAGCCACGCATTTTTAAGGATGCGAGGGGCTATTTCTTTGAATCGTTCTCACAACGGGAGTTTGAAGAAAAGGTGGGCAAAATCAATTTTGTGCAGGACAACGAGAGTATGTCGTCCTACGGAGTAATGCGTGGACTGCATTTTCAGCGTCCGCCTTACACGCAGAGTAAACTGGTGCGCTGCGTGAAAGGTGCCGTGCTGGACGTGGCTGTAGACATCCGCAAAGGAAGTCCTACTTACGGACAGCATGTAGCTGTGGAACTGACGGAAGAAAACCATCGCCAGTTTTTTGTGCCGCGCGGTTTTGCGCACGGTTTTGCCGTATTGAGTGAAACGGCCATCTTCCAGTACAAGTGCGACAACTTTTATCACCCGGAAGCAGACGGAGGCATCAGCATTCTGGATAATTCGCTGGATATTGACTGGCGCATTCCGACGGAACAGGCCATCCTGAGCGAAAAAGACACCAAGCATCCGCTGATGAAAGATTTTGATTCGCCTTTTGACTATAATGTTTCATTGTATTAAATCTTTACCATTATGACTACATTCAAACGTAACATACTGATTACCGGCGGTGCCGGATTTATTGGCAGCCACGTGGTGCGCCTGTTCGTGAACAAGTATCCGGAGTACCGTATCATCAACTTAGACAAGCTGACGTATGCGGGGAACTTAGCGAACCTGAAGGACATTGAGAACCTGCCGAACTATGTGTTCATAAAGGCGGACATCTGCGACTACGAGAAGATGCAGGAGCTGATGGGGCTGTATCACGTGGACGGCATCATTCACCTGGCTGCAGAGAGCCACGTGGACCGAAGCATCAAGGATCCGTTTACCTTTGCACGCACCAACGTGATGGGTACACTGTCGCTGCTGCAGGCGGCCAAGGTGTACTGGGAAAGTCTGCCGGAGAAGTATGAGGGCAAGCGTTTCTATCACATCTCTACCGACGAGGTGTACGGGGCACTGGAGATGACACATCCGGAGGGTATCGAGCCGCCGTTCACTACCACGGCTTCGTCGTCGGAACATCACCTGGCGTACGGAAAGGATTTCTTCTACGAGGATACGAAGTATAATCCGCACAGCCCCTACTCTGCCAGCAAGGCGAGCAGCGACCACTTTGTGCGGGCGTTCCACGATACGTACGGCATGCCGACCATCGTGACGAACTGTTCGAACAACTACGGGCCGTATCAGTTCCCGGAAAAGCTGATTCCGCTGTTCATCAACAACATCCGTCACCGCAAGCCGCTGCCAGTATACGGTAAGGGGGAAAACGTGCGCGACTGGCTGTATGTGGTGGATCATGCACGGGCTATCGACGTGATTTTCCACAACGGTAAGACGGCAGAAACCTATAACATCGGCGGGTTCAATGAGTGGAAGAACATTGACATCATCAAGGTGGTAATCAACACGGTAGACCGTCTGCTGGGCCGCAAGGAGGGTGAAGACATGGATCTGATTACCTACGTGACCGACCGTCTGGGCCACGACATGCGTTATGCCATCGACTCTACGAAGCTACAGAAGGAACTGGGCTGGGAACCGAGCCTGCAGTTTGAAGAGGGCATCGAGAAGACGGTACGCTGGTACCTGGACAACCAGGAATGGATGGACAACGTAACGAGCGGTGACTATCAGAAGTATTATGACTCGATGTATAAAGGCAGATAACAAAAGAGTAAATTATGAAAAGATATTGCCAGACACTGGAGCTTTATGACGACAAGGAGCTGATTGAAGCCTACGTGGCAGAACATGCGCACGTGTGGGAAGAGGTGAAAGCGGGTATCCGCGAGGTGGGTATCACGGACATGCAGATTTACATTGACGGAAACCGCCTGTTCATGATCATGGATACCACGGATGAGTTTGACATGGAACGGGATTATGCACGGCTGGCTACCCTGCCCCGTCAGGCGGAATGGGAAGCGCACATGGCGAAGTTCCAGAAAGCTGCTCCGGGAGCGACCTCGCAGGAGAAATGGAAGCTGATGACGCGAATATTTAAGCTGTAATGAGTGAATAATGAATAATTAAAAATTAAAAACGACTAAGTGTCATCATTCTTCATTATTCATTCTTCATTATTCATTATTAATTGGATTACATGAAAAAGTTATTGTCATTGCCACCAAATCTGGTGGAATGTTTTCACGATATTATGCACGCGGACCACAAGGAGTGGTTCTGCACATCGGATCCGGTGGGAAAGAAACTGGGTTCGGGAGGTGGTACGGCCTGGCTGCTGAATGCTTGCCGGGAGGAAGAGGATAAGGATGCCGCACTGGGCGACTGGCTGGCACGGGAGAAGCGTATCCTGCTGCATGCAGGGGGACAGAGCCGCCGTCTGCCGGGCTATGCGCCGTCGGGCAAGGTACTGACGCCGATACCGGTGTTCCGCTGGGCACGCGGACAGCGCATCACACAGGACTTGCTGTCGCTGCAGTTGCCGCTGTATGAGGAAATCATGGAACGGGCGCCGGAAGGGCTTCGTACGCTGATTGCGAGCGGCGACGTGTACATCCGTGCCACGGAGCCGCTGCAGGAGATTCCGGATGTGGACGTGGTGTGCTACGGCTTGTGGGTGGACCCGGAACTGGCAAAGAACCACGGGGTGTTCGTATCGTCGCGGAAGGAACCGGAGAAGCTGGACTTCATGCTGCAGAAACCGAGCGTGGAGGAAATGGGCCAGCTGATGCAGGATTACCTGTTCCTGATGGACATCGGCATCTGGCTGCTGAGTGACCGTGCCATCGAGCTGATGGTGAAACGCTCGACCGACCAGGACGGGGGCGTGAAGTTCTACGACATGTATTCGGAGTTCGGGCTGGCACTGGGGGCGCATCCGCGCATCGTGGATGAGGAGCTGAACAGCTTGAAAGTGGCTATCCTGCCCCTGCCGGGCGGTGAGTTCCACCACTACGGTACGAGCCGGGAGATGATTTCGTCGACACTGGCGGTGCAGAACTGTGTGACAGACCAGCGGGCGATTATGCACCACAAGGTGAAGCCGCATCCGGCGGTGTTCGTGCAGAATGCGGAGATGGAGTTCCCGCTGACGGCCGACAACGCGGAGGTGTGGGTGGAAAACAGCCACGTGGGCAGGAACTGGAAGCTGCACAGCCGGAACATCATCACGGGGGTGCCGCGCAACGACTGGGCGCTGAACGTGCCCGAAGGGGTGTGCATCGACGTGGTGCCGATGGGCGAACGGGAGTTTGCCGCGCGTCCGTACGGTTTTAACGATAAATTCAAGGGAAGCCTGAAGGAGGCTTCGACTACATACCTGGGCCGTCCGGTAACGGAATGGCTGGCGGAAAGAGGTCTGACAGCGGACGAAATCCGGGGCTGTGAGGACTTGCAAGGGGCAGCGATTTTTCCGGTAACGGACTCGATAGAGGACTTGGGCACGGTGTTGCAATGGATGACGGACGGCGGACAGGGTGAAGCCGGACGGGCTATCTGGATGAAGGCGCGCAAGGTGTCGGCCGACGAGATTTCGGCGTATGCCAACCTGCGACGGCTGTTCGCCCAGCGGGAGATGTTCCGCAAGGAGAACTGGAGCCTGCTGGCCAGGAACCAGGAACGGAGCGTGTTCTATCAGATAGACTTGCAGGAGGCGGCCGGGGCGTATGCCAAAGGGGGCATCGCCTTGCCGGAGGAACTGCCGGAGGGGTCTCCCCTGCTGAAGCGTATCAGCGACGCGATGTTCCGCGCGAAGGTGTGCGAACTGGAGGGCAAACCGGAGGCGAAGGAACTGGAGGCACGGGCGTTCGGCCTGATGCGAGAGGGACTGACCGGCACGATGGATTACCGTCAGCAGCCGAAGCTGTCGGTGTATGCCGACCAGATTGTGTGGGGACGCAGCCCGGTGCGCATTGACATTGCGGGGGGATGGACGGATACCCCACCCTACAGCCTGATGGAGGGCGGAAATGTGGTGAATCTGGCCATTGAACTGAACGGACAGCCGCCGCTGCAGGTGTATGTGAAGCCGTCGAAGGAGTACCGCATTACGCTGCGCTCGATTGACCTGGGAGCCATGGAGGTGGTTTCTACCTACGAGGAGTTGCAGGATTACCGCAAGGTGGGTTCGCCGTTCTCCATTCCGAAAGCGGCACTGGTGCTGGCGGGGGTCCCTCCCGATTTCTCCACAGAACGGGTTGCTTCGCTGGGGGCACAGCTGAAGGCTTTCGGCACGGGTATCGAAGTGACGTTGCTGTCGGCCATTCCGGCAGGTTCGGGACTGGGTACCAGCTCCATTCTGGCAGCTACGGTATTAGGAGCGCTGAATGATTTCTGCGGCCTGAACTGGGACAAGCAGGGCATCGGCAGCCGTACGCTGGTGCTGGAACAGTTGCTCACCACGGGGGGCGGCTGGCAGGATCAGTACGGAGGTGTGCTGCACGGGGTGAAGCTGTTGCAGACGCAGCCGGGATGGCACCAGGAGCCGAAGGTGCGCTGGCTGCCAGACTACCTGTTCACGAGCGACGAGTACCGCAAGTGTCACCTGCTGTATTACACGGGCATCACACGCACAGCCAAGGGTATTCTGGCAGAGATTGTGAAGGGGATGTTCCTAAACTCAAACCGTCACCTGCACTTGCTGGAGCAGATGAAGGGCCATGCCATGGACATGTACGACGCCATCCTGCGAAATGACTTTGAGGAGACGGGACGACTGATACGGAAGACGTGGATGCAGAACCAGCGGCTGGATGAGGGTACGAACCCGCCGGCCGTGCAGGCGCTGACGGAACGGATTGACGACCTCTGCCTGGGATACAAGTTGCCGGGTGCCGGTGGGGGTGGTTACTTGTACATGGTGGCCAAAGATCCGGATGCGGCCGTGCGTATCCGCCGGATTCTGACAGAGGAACGTCCGAACGAACGGGCGCGCTTCGTGGAGATGAGCTTATCGAACAAGGGACTGGAAATCAGTAGAAGCTGAGATGGAAAAGATTGGATTAGTAAGAACCAGGGACGGAAAGAGTTTCCTGGTTCCTTTTATTTTGATTACTTCCCTCTTTTTTCTGTGGGGAGTGGCACACAGTATTCTGGATGTGCTGAACAAACATTTTCAAGATACACTGGAGATTACCCGCACGCGCTCGGCCTTGATTCAGGCGGTGGTGTACGGAGGGTATTTTATCATGGCGCTGCCGGCGGGACGGATTATCCGCCGCTTCGGCTACCGCACGGGGGTGCTGACGGGCCTGGTGCTGTATGGCATCGGGGCGTTGCTGTTCATTCCGGGAGGACGGATTCAGTCGTTTGAGTTTTTCCTGCTGGCGCTGTTCGTCATCGGTTGCGGACTGACCTGCCTGGAAACGGCCTCGAACCCGTATGTCACGGTGCTGGGTGAACCGGAAGGCAGTGAGCGGCGTATCAACCTGGCGCAGTCGTTCAACGGGCTGGGCTGGATTTGCGGTCCGCTGGCGGGAGGTTTCTTTCTCTTTGCCGGAGGAGGTGACGTGACTACTCCTTACGCAGTGCTGGGTACGGTGGTGCTGTGCATCGCCATCCTCTTTTCGCGGGTGAAACTGCCGGAAATAGGCCGGGAAGTTGAAAGCGGACAGGCTGAAGCGAGCGGAAAATCGCTATGGAGAACGACCTCGTTCACGGTGGGACTGCTGTCGCTTTTCCTTTACGTGGCTGCACAGACGGGCATCAACAGTTTTTTCATCAACTACGCCACCGAAAATGCGGGTGTTTCGGCACAGGAGGCTTCGGTATGGCTGTCGTTCGGCGGCATGGGACTGTTCATGGCCGGACGCATGGGCGGAAGCTGGCTGATGCGCTTCGTGAAGGGGGAAAAAGTGCTGGCCGTTTGTGCGGCAGGTGCCTGTGTATGTATGGCGGCAGTCATTCTGATGCCGGGTGGAGCAGGATGGTATTTCCTGTTACTGTGCTTTTTATGTGAATCGATTATGTTTCCTACTATTTTTTCCTTATCTTTGCGCCACGCTGGCACACAAACCAAACAGGCTTCTTCTTATCTGATTATGTCGATTGTAGGAGGAGCAGTGGCTCCCTTGTTAATGGGGCTTATAGCCGACCGTATTTCCATGGCAGTGGGATTTATCGTACCGCTGGTTTGCTTTATGGAAATCTGGGGATTCGCAGCAAAATACAGAAAACTATCGTAATAGTTTTGTCACATACCACATCAGGCAACGGATTATTTATTGCTAAATAAATAGAACTTTGATATGAAGATATCCATTATTACCTCATGCTTCAACCGGGAAGCGACCATCGGTCAAGCAATTGAAAGCGTATTGTCACAGGATTATCCGGACATCGAATACATTGTGGTGGACGGAGCCAGCAAAGACCGTTCACTGGAAGTAATCAATCGTTACAAGGACAGAATATCCAAAATTATCTCAGAGCCCGACAAAGGAATGTACGAAGGTATCAATAAAGGCATCAAGGCAGCTACAGGGGATATAATCGGACTGCTGCACAGTGATGATTTTCTGTATGCCAAGGATACCATCAGCCGGATGGCGCAAGAATTTGAACGGACGGGAGCCGACTTTGTGTATGGCAACGGCTTGTTTGTTGATCCGGACAATACGGATAAGGTGATTCGAAACTGGATGGGAGGAAGCTACAGCAAATGGAAGGTACGCCACGGATGGCTGCCACTACACCCTACATGCTATATCCGGAAAGAATGCTATGACCGATACGGATTGTACGATGAGAGTTACAAGATTGCAGCAGACTCGGATTTGCTGGTGAGATTCCTATATGAAGCCGACTTAAAGGTGGAATATCTGAATGAATACATCGTACGCATGCGCATGGGAGGTTTATCGACCGACAGTGCACGACGAAAAAAGATGTGGGACGAGGATGTCAGAATGTACCGGAGCCACGGCTTCTCTCCTACACTCACCAAACTGCAAAAAATGGCCTGGAAGGTACCGCAATTTATTTCGGCCAAACTGAAATTCTAAGGATGGGATAGCCAACTGAGACTTTAAAACGTAACATCAGTATACTTTTTTGAGGGGTGGATTCAAGTTATAAATGCAACACCTATGTTTTCGTTTAATTTTTGAGCGAAAACTTCATTGGGCGTTTTAAAT
>ENA-OQEY01000069-OQEY01000069.1-human-gut-metagenome-genome-assembly--contig:-NODE-69-length-100487-cov-11.542287_pt1 | contig 100487 bp, 72 predicted proteins | sample MGYA00242801_ERZ504647 | MGnify/ENA primary metagenome ERZ504647 (study PRJEB26092, sample SAMD00036204) | human gut metagenome | host: Homo sapiens | study: EMG produced TPA metagenomics assembly of... | reverse complement strand
AAGTATACGGAAGCAATTCCCTTCTCACCAGTTCAGGATTATTGTCATGCAAATACAAGCATACCCACTCACCGACCACAACCACGTCATATCGTTTTACCGTCTTCTCCATCAGGCTCTCATTGATTCCATACTGAGCTTCCAGCTTCGATAACAATTCACCGAATTCCCCACGTCCTACGTGGATCAGTTTTCCATCCGCAAAGACAGAGGGGACGCCTTGTATCTTCAAGGCATCAACTTCCGCCTGATTGATAGCCCCATCTACCATCTCATGATGGATCTGAGGATTTAAAGTCGTCATAGCGTTTAATGCCTGTACCACATCCGGGCAATTCGTACAAGTCAAAGAGACATAGGTCGTCAGATGTATCGGGCCATTCAATGCTTTAACACGATTACAAATGCTCTCGTCCGGAAAATTCTTGCCTTTCCCATCTGAATTCAAGATCGCCAACAGCAAGGAAGTAAACTCGTGTCCATTAGGTACTCCACGAAACTTAATCCCCGTTTTCGCTCCATCCTTTAATAAAATGAATTCCAATCCATCCCCATCAGATACTCGCATAGATATTTTATCCGAACAAGAGGCAACATCACCTAATAAATCCAACAACTCTTGTCTACTTTCATGCGCAGGAGAGATCGATATATCAAAGGTATAATTCGCATTTAACCCTGCGAATATACCTTTTAATTGTTCTTTTAATGTTGATTCTAACACGATCTATACTCTTAATTATTTAGATTTTCCCTACCAAGTCAATGCTAGGTTTCAAGGTAGCCTCCCCTTTCTTCCATTTAGCGGGACAAACCTCACCATCATGTGAAGCGACAAACTGAGCGGCTTCAACTTTACGAAGTAACTCGGAAGCGTCACGACCGATATTGTTATCATGAATCTCGGCCACTTTGATCTTTCCTTCCGGATTTACCAAGAAAGTGCCACGGTATGCCATACCCTCTTCCTCAATCATCACACCAAACGCACGACTCAGTGCTCCAGTGGGATCCGCCAACATCGGATATTGGATCTTACGGATAGTCTCGGAAGCGTCATGCCAAGCTTTATGTACAAAATGAGAGTCTGTACTTACAGAGTAAATTTCTACTCCCATTGATTTAAACTGCTCATACTTCTCAGCCATATCGACCAACTCTGTTGGACAAACAAATGTAAAATCGGCCGGGTAGAAGAAAAAGATAGCCCACTTACCCAAAACGTCCTCGTTGGTTACAGTCTTGAAATTACCATTTTGAAAAGCTTGTACTTTAAACTCCGGAAGTTGAGAATTAATAATCGGTTCCATACTTGTTCCTATTTTTAAATGAATACTATTTGTTTTTATTTCCGATACAAAAATATAACATATTTCTTCATTAAAACAATTTTTCTAATCGATATATTTTATGAGGTTATAGATAACACTTTATCAATCAATAAAAAGGGCCTATCCTCACGGATAAGCCCTTCAATATCTTGGGTTTTGGATTACTACATAATTAGCGATTATAATTTACTTTATATACTTAATTGATTCTTTTGTATCCGTATACGGCACGGTCTCCCAATTCCTCCTCGATACGAAGCAGCTGGTTATATTTAGCCATACGGTCCGAACGACTTAATGATCCCGTCTTGATCTGTCCGCTATTGGTAGCGACAGCGATATCGGCGATCGTAGCGTCTTCCGTCTCACCGGAACGGTGTGAAGTAACGGTCGTGTATCCATGACGGTGAGCCATCTCGATAGCGTTCAGTGTCTCCGTCAAGGAACCGATCTGATTTACCTTGATCAAGATTGAGTTACCGCAACCTTCTTTAATACCCCTTGAAAGGAACTCTACATTTGTCACGAACAAATCATCTCCGACTAATTGGCAATGGTTACCAATACGATCTGTCAGTTTCTTCCAACCAGCCCAATCATTCTCACTCATACCATCCTCAATGGAATCGATCGGGTATTCGTTGATCAGCTTTTCCAGATAATCCACTTGTTCGTCGGAAGTACGTTTCACTCCTTTTTCTCCTTCAAACTTCGTGTAATCGTAGATTCCATCCTTATAAAACTCAGAAGAAGCGCAATCCATACCGATCATCACATCCTTGCCCGGTTCATAACCAGCCGCCTTGATAGCGGCGATAATTGAGTTCAAGGCATCTTCCGTACCTTCCAAATTCGGGGCGAAACCACCCTCATCACCAACAGCGGTACTTAACCCACGATCGTGCAATACCTTTTTCAACGCATGGAATACCTCAGCGCCCATACGTAAGCCTTCCTTGAAAGAAGCGGCACCTACCGGACGAATCATAAACTCTTGGAAAGCGATCGGAGCGTCGCTATGCGAACCGCCATTGATTATATTCATCATCGGAACAGGCATCACGTAGGTATTCGTTCCACCAATATATCTATATAAAGGAATATCCAAATAATTTGCGGCAGCTTTCGCTACAGCTAAAGAAACGCCAAGGATAGCGTTCGCACCTAGTTTCGATTTAGTTTTCGTACCGTCCAAAGCCAACATCGCATGATCGATACCTATCTGATCCAAGGCAGACATCCCCTTCAATGCCGGAGCGATAATCGTATTGATATTCTCAACCGCTTTCAATACGCCTTTACCACCATAACGCTTCTTGTCGCCATCACGCAACTCCAAAGCCTCGTTCTCGCCGGTGGACGCACCGGAAGGCACAGACGCACGGCCCATAACGCCGGACTCTAGTAAAATATCAACCTCTACTGTCGGGTTACCTCTTGAATCTAGGATCTCACGTCCTGTAATCTTTTCTATTTTCATTGCTTCTACGTTTTTTAAACTGACGCAAATATAGATGGATTACTTGAACCGTGAAATCACCACAAATTGCTATTTTCACCTCAATAATACCTGAATGTAGGTAGAGACTACAACACTCCCGCCCGCACCCGGCTCAAAGATTCGGGTGTCATCAATAAATACGAGGCGATATGATTGACAGAAGCACGTTTCGCTGCTTCCGGATATTCCTGTTGAAAACGCAGATAACGTTTTCTTGCCGACTCAAAACGCCAAGAGTCCGCTTTCTCTTGCGAAAGCATCAAAGCCCACTCCAGTATTTTCTGGTACAATCTATTAATAGCTAAAGATGTTTTCAATAAATCGCTAAATTCCGAAAAAGAGATCCGGTGATAAACCGTCGGTTCCAATGCCTCGATTAATAAACGCATCGGTTCTCTTTGGAATGTGCTGGCTATACAAATAACGATATTTCCCTCACAGGAGAAATGCTCGGTAATATCACGTTTATTCTTATAGTAAAACTGGCGTAATAATCCCGATTCCACATAATATAAATATTTAGATATTTGTCCGTTATCCAACAATAATTCTCCTTTCGCAGCCTTACTTGATTCTATGATCGAGGCCAGAGAATCCAAATCCGCATCGGGTAATGGATAAAAACGTTTGGATATCATTTCGGCTATTTCTTGTGGTGTCTTCATACTATTCATCATTTTCTGATCTATATCATTTTTTATCTCCTTACAAAAATAGATATTTGTTGCATATAACAAAACAAACACATATTAAATAGTCAAGGTTAGTCTAGGCAAAAATTATTACTATCGTTTAAAAGCTAATCGGATTAGATTGTTTTCCCTGATTAGCTGTTGCATAATCGCAAGGCTTGATCGAGAGATCAGGCCTTGTTATTTTCTGGTTTGTAGCGAGAGAATATCGCTTTCGCATTATCTAAACGTTCTTTTGATAAGGGTTCCACCCCCTTTAACGGATAATCGAGGCCTAATTGCTCATATTTATAGGTTCCCATCGTATGATAAGGCAATAATTCCACTTTGCGAACCACTTTATATGAACTGACATACCGAGCTAACGCCTCCAGCCACTCGTCATTATCCGTATATCCGGGGACAATAACATGGCGAATCCAAGTATCTATGCCACGTCTCTCCAATTCATCCAAGAACAGAAGCGTATTATCCTGCTTGACACCCGCCAGTAACGGATGTAAATCCGGGTTTAAGGTTTTGATGTCCAATAACACTAAGTCCGCATAATCCAAGACTTCCCAAGCTTTTGAGGTACATACGAAACCAGATGTGTCCAAAGCTGTGTGAAGACCTTGCTCTTGGCACAAACGGAAAAACTCTTTCAGAAACTCAGGTTGCAATAAAGGTTCCCCACCGGTAACAGTCACCCCCCCACGGGCGATAAAACTCTTATACCGTAAAACTTCCGTCAATAGCTCGCCGGGAGTCATCTGATATTTCACCTTCCCTTTCGGGTTCCAAGTATCCGGGTTATGGCAATACAGGCAACGCAACGGGCAGCCCTGCATAAAAACGACAAAGCGAATTCCGGGACCATCTACGGTCCCGAAACTCTCTAATGAATGTATCTTACCTTTTATCACTTACAGTGAATGGTTAATGGTTCTTGAAATAACATCCAACTGTTGTTCACGAGTCAGTTTCACGAAGTTTACCGCATATCCGGATACACGGATCGTAAGTTGCGGATATTTCTCGGGATGTTCCATAGCGTCGATCAACAAATCCTTATCAAATACGTTAACATTCAGATGCTGACCTCCATCCGGAGTAAAATAGCCATCCAATAAGCTAACCAGATTATTGATCTGCATTTCACGCTCCTTTCCCAACGTAGCCGGAGAAACAGCGAAAGTATAAGAGATGCCGTCGTGCGCATGCTGGAATGGAAGCTTCGCTACCGAAGCTAGCGCAGCGATAGCACCTTTCGTATCACGACCGTTCATAGGGTTCGCGCCCGGAGCGAAAGGAGTTCCACCGATACGGCCATCCGGTGTCGTACCAGTCTTCTTACCATATACCACATTAGAGGTGATCGTAAGGATGGACTGCGTAGGTTTCGCATGGCGATAGGTCTCGTGCTGACGCAAATATTCCATGAACTTCTCGGTGATCTCTACAGCGATACTATCCGTACGATCGTCGTTATTACCGAAAGGAACATATTCGCCCTCACGTTCGAAATCAACCGCCAAGCCACGCTCGTCACGGATCACACGTACTTTCGTATCACGGATAGCAGCCAACGAATCGGCAACGATAGAAAGACCGGCGATACCTGTCGCACGGATACGCTCTACATCCCCATCGTGAAGCGACATCTCGAATGCCTCATATGCGTATTTATCATGCATATAATGGATTATCTTCAAGGCGTTCACATACACTTTCGCCAACCAGCGCATCATTTGCTCATACTTAGCCATCACCTCATCGTATTCCAGATACTCGCCGCGAACCGGCTCGAACATCGGGGCTACCTGTACGCCGCTGCGCTCATCCCGTCCTCCGTTGATCGCATATAATAAACATTTCGCCAAATTCGCACGGGCTCCGAAGAACTGCATCTGCTTACCGATCTTCATAGGAGAAACGCAACAAGCGATACCATAATCATCTCCATAATCCGGACGCATCAAATCGTCGTTCTCATATTGGATAGCCGACGTATCGATAGAGACCTTGGCACAGAAACGTTTCCAGTTCTCGGGAGCGTTCTTAAACCACAGAACCGTCAAATTGGGTTCTGGTGCCGGACCTAGATTATATAATGTATGGAGATAACGATAGGAAGTTCTTGTTACCAAAGAACGGCCATCCACTCCTTGGCCGCCCAAGGACTCTGTTACCCAAACCGGATCACCGGAGAACAAATCATTGTATTCCGGCGTACGTAAGAAACGAACGATACGCAACTTGATGATCAGCTGGTCTACCAATTCTTGCGCCTCCTCTTCGGTCAACTTACCCTCACGGATGTCTTTCTCGATATAAATATCCAAAAACGTAGAAGTACGTCCGATAGACATCGCCGCGCCATCTTGGTCTTTTACCGCCGCCAGATAAGCTAAGTACACAAACTGAACTGCCTCACGAGCGTTTTGTGCCGGACGAGTCACATCAAAGCCATAGCTAGCGCACATTTTCTCGAACGCTTTCAAAGCCTTGATCTGTTCGGAAATCTCCTCACGGCTCTGGATGATCTCTTCCGTGATCTCTTGGATATCCAAACGATTCAAGAAACGCTTTTTCTCCTCGATCAAGATTGCCGTACCATATAAAGCGACACGACGATAGTCACCAATAATACGTCCTCTACCATACGCGTCGGGCAGACCGGTGATAATAGCCGAACGACGTGCGGCAATCATCTCTTCCGTATATGCGGAGAAAACACCCTCGTTATGCGTCTTACGATACTTCGTGAAGATCTCTTTCGTCATCGGGTCCAAATGATAACCATAAGCTTCCAAGCTATTCTCAACCATACGGATACCGCCCTTCGGGAAGATACCACGTTTCAGCGGAGCATCGGTTTGTAACCCAACGATCACCTCATTCTCCTTATCAATATAGCCCGGGCCATATACATCGATCCCTTGAGGTAATTTTGTCTCGGCGTCATAAACTCCCTTTTCCCTCTCGACCTTAAACATCTCGGTCAGCTTGTTCCAGACCTTACGGGTCTTCTCGGAAGAAGCGACTAAAAAGGAATCATCCCCTTCATAAGGCGTATAGTTACTCTGGATAAAATCTCTTACATTGATCTCTCTTTTCCAGGTCTCACCCTTAAAGTGATCCCAGCACTCATTCTCAAATTTCATAAACAATCTTATCTAATACCACATTTTTACCGCCGCAAAGGTAGGAGAATTATCGTCATATTTCTGTCACATATGCTACACCAGTTCTAAAATCCCTATAAATTGCGATAAAAAAGCTTCTCATCCTTCACTATTTTAAAAGGACATTACCAATAAATGGGGAGTCAGACCTAAGGGCGAAGAGGCAACCATGCCCAAAAAGTAGATCCGACACCAAGTTTTGAAGTAAAGCCCACTTCTCCCCCTGCCGCTTCTACGATAGCTCTGGAGATCGTCAAGCCAAGTCCGGTACCCTGCGAGAACTCATTCAATTTCTCAAAACGGGTAAATACTTTGTCATGCAAATCATCCGGTATACCGATTCCCGTATCCTCAACATAGATACGAAGACCTTTCCTTTCAATGCCATATCCCATTTTAATATATCCGGATTTGGTGCATTTTACCGCATTAGTGAGGAAATTCATCCATACTTGCTTAAGCCGGTTTCTATCCAGAAGTACCCAGCACTCCGAGTTGGGACCATCTAAACGTAACTCGACATTCGGATTTGTCATCTTCGCCTGAATCGTAACAAATAACTCATTACAAACCTTAGCCAGATTGAAATTCTCCTTCCTACGTTCAATTATGCCTGACTCTATCTTGGAAAGATCAAGGATATCGTTGATCAATCGCAATAACAACTCATTATTGGATTGGATGATATTTATATATTCTTTTTTTTCTTCCGGATCATCACAAGTTACCATTAACTCTGAAAAACCAACAATAGCGTTTAACGGGGTACGTATCTCGTGACTCATATTAGCGAGAAACGCAGACTTGAGACGATCCGAAAGTTCCGCTTTCTCCTTTAATTCCTTCAATTGCTGAATCATCTTCTCCCACTTCGTATTATTGATCGTAATACCGGTATAGCGAGTCACATGGCCTTCTTTATCTCTTTCAACCTGGATTCCAGTAACCAATAAGGTCTGCCACTCGTCATCCCATTTGGTTTTGGAACGATATTTAACGTTGAAATCTTTATCTATGCCCCGGAACATATGCTCCATATATTTCCGCACAAAAACCACATCATCCGGATGTGTAGCGTTCAAATAATCCTCGGGAGTGATTGTCTTTTCCGAATAAAAATCATTAATAGGATCATTAAAAGCACTGAATTTCAGGCTTTTTACATCAAAATCCCAATACGACATACCAACCGTCTTGAAAGAAAGCTCTATCTTGTAATTTCTTTCTTTAAGTTCCCGATTCAATTGCTGGATCTTAGGAATGTTTTGCCTGAATCCCGTATAGCGTATTATATCTCCATTTTCATCTTGATCGAAAGGGACACCCATAAAATCACAATACTGCCAAGTCTCATCATACTTGGTTTGTATGCGACAGGTAAAATTGATGGTGACATTCTTTCCAGCTATCAGGGATTGCATTGCGTCGTAAAAAACAGACCGGTCCTCGGGGTATATAACATCCATATACTCCGAAACGGTCAATAACCGATCTGAAACGTAATCGTTGATCGGATCATTATAAGATTCGAATTTCTGGGAATTTACATCAAAATCCCAATGAACAATATTACTGACTTTCATGGCCAGATCACGTTTTGCGATCAGATCCTGCGCTTTCTTGGCCATTTGCAACCTTTCGGTTATATCCATTTGTGTCCCGATGATCTGCAATTTTCCACGATGTTCTGTCGATAGGCGCATCCGGCTCTCATAATAACGATACATCTCTTCTTGCTCGTTATAGAAACGCAAAGTCATTTGTCCTTGTTCTATCTCATTTCCTATCAATTGAGAGAAGAGCCGGATTAACGGAGCTCGATCTTGGGGATGCAAAATATCCAGTACCGCCTCCATTGGCATATTTTTTTTGGCTACGGTTAGTCCATATAATGGATTAAAAACCTTTTTATTCACATCATATACCCAAGAAGCCATATTAGCCGCTTTCATGGCCATCTCCAGATTTTTCTTGCTTTCTTCCGTACGGAATTCCACCTCTTTCACGGAAGTCATATCATTTGCGAGTAATATATGTCCGATAAGATGTTTTTTTCTACTCCATATCGGGATAACTTTAACCCCATAGATCATCGTGTCTTTATTATAGGAAGAATAATATGCATCCTTATTAACCCGATCAAAATCATACTCAAACTCCAAGGAAATATCTTCACCCGATTGTATCCGAGCTAAAAGTTCTGAATCAACAAATGGACTTTTGTAAAGATTGACTATATTCACCACCGATGTCCGGTCATCCACACCATACATCCTCAACGCATGGTCGTTTATACTACGCAGCACACCATGTGCGTCATAAATTTCAATATCCACCGGCAGACAAGCATATATACTCTCCGTAAATAAACGCTGTTCTTCTATTAATTTAGAAATTTCTTTCTCTATTATCACATCGTCATTTTCTTGAGAATTCTCTTCACATTGTTCCATCTGTCACTTACTTTATTTCGTATTATCATACGTCAGACATTCTAATTTATACGAAAGCCCTGCTTTTTGCAAAAGTAAACAAAAAAGTGAATTCTTTTCTGTTCGTTCATAAAGATATTATCTTTGCGCTGAAAACAAACACTAAATCTTAAATACATGAGATTCACAAGGCTTATTCTAGCGTTAACCAGTTTCCTTATATTGATCACGCAAACAGACCTATTTGCCTCAACCGTATTGCATAAAACTTCTATGGTTGATCTCTCAAATAACGCTATTATTTGCATGCATCAAGATCCGGATGGCTATTTGTGGATCGGGACTTACGACGGACTTAACTTATACAACGGAAAAGATACGTATGTATATCGTTTCGAATTAAATAACAAAAACTCTCTTTGTAGTAATATCATTCACAAAATATCCGACGCAGAACCCGGCTTTTTATGGATATCAACCTCTTTAGGTATCAATAAATTCTCACTAAAAGAACGGAAAGTCACCGAGTCTTTCCCCGGATACATGGAATGCGATCTATTGGCCTCCGATTCATCCGGCATCACGCTCGCTATTTGTAAGGAAAACAGAATCTCTTGCTACACCCCATCTAGCGATGGGTTCCGGGACCTGCCGAGAGAAGGAGTAGGCCCTCAAACCGTACGTACCTTATTCGCCGGGACGGACGGACATTTTTATTTATTATTAGCCTCGGGCATACTGAAAAAGTTGACTCCGGATTTCTCCGATACTACTTTTAATTTGCTATCGGAAGAACGCCAATTCCATAATAAACCGATCTTATCCGCATTTTACGAGAATAATCATATTTTCATAGTAGATACCGACAATAAATTATATCGACAGCATGTAGACGGAAAGGGGAAAGAATTCCTGTTCGATCTGCCTGAAATGACAAAACAATATGGTAACATCATCAAGATATGCACCTTCCAATCCAATGTGTATATCGTTTTCCGTAACGGCAATATTCTAGACCTAAGCCAACCGGAAAACACGATAAATATGGGCATCGGTATCTTTTGCCTAATGAACGATAAAAGGCAGGAGATTCTCTGGTTGGGAACAGACGGGCAAGGTATACGGATGTTTTATGACAAACCCGATCTTTTCGGCTCTATCTTACTCAAGGATTTACCGATTAATATACAGAACCCCATACGTTCTTTATATACAGACGATGATCAATCCCTTTGGCTCGGGACAAAAGGAGACGGTATTGTCCGGATACAAGCGTATGACACTTACCATAACAAAAAGATGATCCCACAAAGCGCTATCACGCATTTTACCACCGCCGACGGCCTATCCAGCAACCGTGTGTATTGCTTCCAAAAAAGCGAGTACCATCCATGTATCTGGATTGGCACGGAAGGCCCGGGACTGACCTATTATTCGTATAAAGAGAAACGAATAAAAACGATACCGCAACGAGAAGACACCACCCCTCTACGCTATGTCCACTCTATTTGCGAGGTAGATGATTCCACATTATGGCTAGCGACAACGGGTAACGGATTGCAAAAGGTTACCTTACATATAGATAAAGCCGTACCTACAATCGGGAAGGTACAAACCTTCTCGTTAAAAAACGGAAAGAACATCTGTAAAGAAATCCAATCGATGGTATATGACAACGACTCTACCCTGTTCCTCGGGAGCCGTGGCGGTTACGGAGTCATTCGTTTCAATATTTTCAATCAAGGATATGAATTCCTGCAAACCAACAATTTAAGAAACCCGGCCATTGGAGATGTGCTTTCCGTATGCCAGACCGAAGATTCCACGTTTTATGCAGGCGCCAGCTCCGGTCTCACCCGGATTAAATTCAGAGGGGGAAAGATGCGTTTACGCCAATTCGATAAAAGCGACGGGATCGTAAACGACATGATCCATGGTATCCATGAGGGGAACGATAGCTGTATCTGGCTTAGTACCAATAAAGGTCTCACCAAATATAATCCCCGGAACAACTTTTTCCATAATTATCATCAGCCTTACTTTAGCGTCACGGAATTCTCTGATGACGCTTATTGGAAATGCCCATACTCCGAGCGTTTATTCTTTGGAGGCATCAACGGATTAGTCTGGGTAAATAAACAAACGGAGCCGGAGCATACCTATCAACCCGAATTAAGTTTCTTCGAGTTGCAAATGGATAAACAAATCCTTCCATTATATAAGGACATCAGCCGGAACGGTGTAACGGTTCCGGCTGATGTGCAATCGTTAACGATTGCGTTCGTCGCTCCGGATTACATCAACGGGGAGAATTACGAGTATTCGTATCAGTTGGTCAACTATAATTCCTCTTGGGAAAAATTGCAAAAGACAAACAAGGTAACTTTCAGGAACCTACCGTACGGGGAATATTTGCTGAAAGTCCGTTATCGCAACGATGTCATTGATTCGTCAGCAAAAGAATACACTCTACCTATCAAGGTATTACCTCCTATTTATCTAAGCTCGTTAGCCATTTTCACGTATCTTTTTATCGGTACGGTTTTGCTCATCATCGCCACCTATCGTATCCATCACCAAATACTAAAGAAACAGAAGCAGATCGCAGACAAGATCAAGGAGGAGCAAAAAGAGAAGCTATACGAGTCCAAGCTGAATTTCTTTACCCACATTACGCATGAGCTATGCACCCCGCTTACCTTGATCAATGGCGTGGAGAATTATATCCAAGCCTATGCCGCCACCTCAAAAGACAAGACATTAGAAAAATACACTTCAGTCCTCCGGGAAAATGTAGAGGAACTGAACGGGCTTATCCAAGAAATCCTTGATTTCCGGAAAGCGGAAGACGCTGGATTCAGTCATACGCACATCCGAAGAGTATCCGTATCCTCTCTTTTGCGAACTCAATTCGAATGGTTTTACCCACTATCCGAGCAACACCAAATCCAATTCAAGATCGATGCTCCCAAAGAGCTTTATTGGAATACGGATTCCGTCTATTTCAAGAAGATCCTAGCAAATCTGATTTCCAACGCATTTAAGTATACGGAAGACGGGGGCACGGTTCGTATCTCCTTACATGAGGAGGAGAACTTCCTCGTCCTTAAAGTTTACAACACCGGCAAAGGAATCGAGGAGGCAGACATGCAAAATATTTTCGACCGATATCGTATCCTTGGCACGATGGATAACGACGATAACAGGCAAAATACGGCACGGAATGGCCTCGGCTTATTTATCTGCCACAGCCTCGTACAATCCTTAGGTGGTAAAATCGACATAGAGAGTGAGGTCGGCCAATATGCTGAATTTACAGTTACCTTACCTTTTGGCATCGTAGAGGAGAGCTCAGACGACACGATAGACGAAGATATTCCCGTATCGCTTCCTTCCCCAAACACGGATATACAAAAGCCGCAAATCTCACATACGGCACAAAAAGAGACGGAAGATAAACCGATGATACTCGTTATCGACGATCATAAAGACATCGTCTGGCTAATCACGGAAACCCTCTCTTCCGAATATCAGGTTCAGGAAGCTTATAATGCGGAGGAGGCTCTGGAATTCCTCAAGCAATACACTCCCTCCCTTATCATCACCGATATCATGATGCCTAATATCGACGGATTGGAATTGATCTCTCTTATCAAGGAAAATAGATATACCCGTCATATCCCGCTTATTATCGTATCTGCCAAAATATCAGACCAAGAGCAAGCGGCAGGACTTAATATAGGAGCGGATGCCTATCTAACCAAGCCTTTCTCGCCAACAGTTCTCCTATCCGTCGTGAACCGATTGATGACAAATCAAAGAGAATTAAAAGAGTATTTCTATTCTCCGGAAAGTGCTTATCAATATACGGAAGGGCAATTATTACATCAAGAAGACAAGGAATTCCTTGACGCCGTAACCGCTATCATCAAAGAAAATGTCAGCAAGGAAGGACTCGGTCCCGAGCTGGTAGCGGACGCACTGAATATAAACACCCGCATCTTATATCGCCGTTTCAAGAAAATATCTACCATGACGCCGAGTGATTTTATAAAGGATTATAGGTTAAACTATGCAGCGCAATTACTCGTAAATACCAACATGAGCGTTCAGGAAATTATTTATAATGTAGGGATTTCTAACAAATCATACTTCTATAGGGAGTTTGCCCGTAAATATAACATGACTCCTAAAGAATACCGCACAAAAGAGGCATAAATCATTGATTCCTAAATAGTGTCATAATCTACCAAAAGAGTATCATAATCTGCTATATGCATTTCATGACACTTCTTTGGCATTTCAAAGCACTCTTCAATTCGTTAAGACCTATTAATATTGCTGTCGAATAGCAAAGCAAACCGCTTGTGTGTATTCTTCCTTCGGGAAGCACATTATTAACTTTTAATTTAATGTTTTTATGGAAAAAAAGAGTGAAGGTAAGACGAGGAAATGCCTGACTTTATTAGGTGGACGAACCTCTTTGTTACTTTGTTTATCTTTAATGTTTCAGTCCTCTTATGCGGCCGGAGATTCTACTGTTCCTGAAATGGGAAACATGGAGATTCATCAGATCGCACAGCAAAGTTCAACCATTAAAGGTGTAGTAAAAGACCAAAAGGGTGAACCTCTGATTGGCGTTAGTATTGTTGTGAAAGGAACCACGAACGGAACAGCTTCGGACTTTGACGGAAATTTCACCTTGGATGTGCCGGATAACAGCACATTGGTATTTTCCTTCATCGGCTTCAAACCCCAAGAAGTTCGTTATACCGGGCAAAAAACATTGAACATAGTCTTAGCTGAAGACTCTGAGACACTAGACGAGGTAGTAGTCGTTGGCTACGGTTCCCAAAAGAAAGGTGAGATCACCTCATCCGTTACCAGCGTGAAAGCATCCGACTTTAACAAGGCACCGGTAGTGAACCCGATGCAATTGGTGGAAGGACGTGTAGCTGGTCTGACTGTATCACGTGGTAGCACCGACCCTAATGGCGAGGTAAAAGTACAGATGCGTGGTGCCTCATCTCTGAAAGGTAGCAATGAGCCTCTCGTTATTATTGACGGTATGCCGGGTAATATGACTTCTTTGAACGCTATCGCACCCGAGGATATCGAGGCGATCGACGTATTGAAAGACGGTTCCGCAGCCGCTATCTACGGAACCCGGGGTAATAACGGTGTGATCATCGTCTCCACGAGACGTCCGCAAGCCGGAACTACTCAAGTGGATTACTCAGGATATATCATGCACGAGGCGGTTTATAAACGGCCGGAAATCTTAAATGGAGACGAGTTCGTCGCTTATGGCAAGGAAACCAACAACGCCAATATCTGCGACTTTGGTGGACGGGATAACCATTACGACGCTTTATTGAATAAGAGTAATTTCACCCATGTACACAACTTGACCGCTACCGGTGGTAATGGTAAGACAAACTATCGCGCTTCTTTAAATTACAAAAAGAATGATGGTATGATCCGTAACACCAGCCGTGAAACGATCAATGGCTCTATCGCCGTGAACCACCGTGCGTTTGATGATAAACTACAGCTTTCTTTCAATCTAGCAAACTCTTTCGTGAAAGTGGACGCGGTTTCCGATGATGTGGATAAGGTAGGAGATATCCCTAATTACGGCATATTATACCAGGCGATCCGTATCAACCCGACGATGCCTATTTATAAGGAAGACGGCTCCTTCTGGGAAACTTACAGCGGTTACGAAGATTTCAACCCGGTAGCCCGCATATACCAGCGTACCAAGAAAAAGGAATTCAAGAATTTATTGGCGAACTTCAAGGCTCAATATGAGATTATCCCCGGTCTGACAGCCGCCGCTTTCTTCGCTATGGAGAAGAACGACGCATTAACTAACGATTATAGTATGCGTGAGGAATATAGCCAATATAAAGACGGTACAAACGGACGCGCCAAAAAAGAATATTATCAGAATACCAATCGTACTACTGAATGGACAGCAAACTACAATACTTCCATCAACGGCGTACACAATATTACCGGTTTGCTGGGATACAGTTACCAAGATTTTGAATACGAGCAATTCAGCGCCGAGAACAAGAACTTCTTGACGGACGTATTCGGTACCAATAACCTAGAAGCCGGCGGTTACCTAAAAGATGGTAAGGCCGAGATGAAGAGTAAAAAAGAGACCAGCAAACTGATCGCCTTCTTCGCCCGTGCCAACTATAATTACGACGGTAAATACATGGCCAGCGCCTCTATCCGCCGTGAAGGTTCCACGAAGTTCGGAGCGAACAACAAATGGGCTTGGTTCCCCTCTGTCAGCGCAGGCTGGATGATCTCTCGTGAGGACTTCATGGAGAGCCAAGAAGTATTCGACGTATTGAAATTCCGTGCCGGTTTCGGTATCACGGGTAGTCTACCTACCGATCCATATATGTCTCTCGCTACCTACGGCACAGGTGCTGGAGCTTGGAACGCTTACACCGGTTCATGGCTAACCGCCACTTACGGTCCGAATATCAACCCGAATCCGGATTTGAAATGGGAGAAGAATGAGTCCTTGAACATCGGTTTCGACTTCGGCTTGCTAGGTGGACGCCTAAATGGTACGATCGATTGGTATAGTCGTACGACTCGCGACTTGATCAGTAGCTACAATGCCCAACAGCCATCCTTGATCTACAACACGATCACCACCAACGTAGGCACGATGAGAAATAGAGGTATAGAATTAGCATTAAACGCAGAGGTCGTAAAGACTAAGGATTTCTCTTACACGGCTAATTTCACGTTCTCATACGAGAATAATAAATTGACATCTTTGTCTAACGACGTGTACAAATCTTCTTACGAGGATCAATATGACCTGCCCTCTCCGGGTAACCCGGGCAAGGCTTACCGCCTACAAGAAGGACAGCCGATCGCGTCATTCTTCGGTTATGTATGCGATGGTATCAATCCGGACGGAACTTGGAATCTTCGCGACATAGACGGAAAGGAAGGTCTGTCTGACGCTGACCGTACCTTTATCGGTAATGGTTTGCCGAAATTCAAGGCTGGCTTACAGAACACATTTACCTATAAGAACTTTGACTTCAGCTTCTTCCTGCGCGGTATGTTTGATTATGACGTATTGAACGAGGGTGCTATTTATTTCGGAACGACTGTTAATATTGATCAGTCTGGCACAAACGTATACAAGGATGCCTTGAAGAACAAGGTAACAGAGCAACCATTGTTCTCTTCTTATTATCTAGAGAAAGGGAACTTCTTGAAGATCGATAACGTGACACTAGGTTATACATTCATTGTAGAAAAATAATAAATATGTGCGCAACTTACGTATTTATGGTAATGTCACCAATCTTGCGACTATTACAGGATACTCTGGTTTAACCCCTGACGTAAACGTAACAGGACTACAAGCAGGTATAGAGAAGCGCGGATCTTATCCCACCACCCGTACCTTCACGTTTGGCGTTAATTTTGGATTCTAATTAAGTAACAATAGATTTAAGACAATACAATGAAAGCTTTAAAAAATATATGCGCAATTTCATTATTGCTGGGAGCTACCGCATTTACCTCTTGTACGGACCTGACAGAGGAAATACATAGCTCGGTAATCGCTGAGAATTATTACAACAATGCAGGCGAGGTAATGGCCGCCATGATGCGTCCATGGGGACACTTCTGTGGAACTATGCAAGTAGCCCAATCGCCTTGGTCATGTAACGAGTTATCTTCCGACTGTGCCGCATGGCCTCAAAAAGGTCGCCACGGCTATGACAATGGAGACTGGATTCGCTTACACCGCCATCAATGGATTCCTACGGATGGTCAAGTAGTGGATGCTTGGAAAAAATTATTTGAAGGTATCGGATATGCTAACAACTTCCTTACAGATACAGAGAATATAGATTTTGAAGCACTCCAAGTTCCAATGTCTAAAGCACAAGCACAAGCGGAGATGCGTGTATATCGCGCTTACTGTTATTGGTATGTGATGGATATGTTCGGTACGGCTCCAATTTGCGAGAAAATCGGTGAAATCAATCCTTCCTCCAAATCTCGCGCAGAGTTATTCGCTTGGATCGAAAAAGAGTTAAACGAGAGTATTCCTTCTTTGTCAGAGAGTAAAACAGAGACCTACGGACGTGTATCCAAATGGGGGGCTTACGCATTATTGGCTCGTCTCTATTTGAATGCGGAAATTTATACTGGACAAGCACGCTGGGATGATTGTATCGCAGCTTGCGATGAATTAGCTAAGGGAGGTTTCGCATTGGATAAGAAGTGGAACGACACTTTCCGTGCGGATAACGACAAGCGATCTACCGAGATTATCTGGTCAATCGTGTATGATGAAGTATATGCCAAAGGAATGGGTTGGTATCAACGTTGGTTGCATTACGCACACCAAACTGGCTGGGATTTGCAATCCGGTCCTTGGAACGGCTTGGTGACGCAACCTACCTTTTATGACTCATTCGCTGACAACGACTTGAGAAAAATTGAGGGTTTCTTGATCGGTAAGCAATATCCTCGCAAAGTAGATGAAAACGGTAATTACTACTACGACACGACCGCAGAGCCTTTGAAAGGTTCAGAGGAGTACAATGGGCAGGATTTGGTATTCGTAAACTACATTAAGTCCATGACCGAGGGCGAAGAAAACAGCGGTGCTCGCTCTATCAAGTATGAGATCCAACCGGGTACTACCGGCGATATGAACAACGACTGGGTGATGTTCCGTTATTCCGAGGTTATCTATAACAAAGCGGAGGCCTTGATGCGTAAGAACGGGGGCAAAGCAACGCAAGAAGTGGTAGATATGATCAACAGCGTTCGTCAACGTTCTTTCAAGGCAGAGGATTGGGAGAAAGCGAAATATACGACCGCTACTCTGACCATGGATGAGTTCTTGGCCGAAAAAGGTAGAGAGTTTGCTTTCGAAGGAATCCGCCGTACAGACTTGGTTCGTTTCAACAAGTTCGTAACCACTTCTTGGTGGGACAAGACTGCATCCAACGAACCGAAGCGTAATATCTTCCCTATTCCGCAAAGACAATTGGATGCTAACGCAAACTTATCTCCGAACGAGGCTAACTCATTGTTCTAAATATCAACTAAGTATAGTAGAAATCCATTATTAACAAATTAGCACTTGACAATGATAGAGGACTACTATACTTATTGATCTGAAAATATAAAAGGTTACCTTTGTCACTATCAAAGGTTATCCTTGGAACTATCAAAGGTGGCCTTTTATGTTTCATCCTTTTCTAACTAATTGATACGACATGATAAATCTCAAGAAATCGATGTGTTGCCTTTTTCTGGCAGCCAGCTCAACAGTAGCGATCGCACAGACCAATGTAGTCGATCTTGTAAACCCGATCATCGGGACGAATGGAATGGGACATACGTTCCCGGGGGCTTGCGTACCCTTCGGATTGGTGCAGCTCAGTCCGGATACGGATACCATACCGCACAACGTAGACGGTAAATACCAACCTCGCTCCTACGAGTATTGCGCCGGCTATCAACATAAGGATAGCAGCATCGTAGGTTTCAGCCACACCCACTTCAGCGGTACCGGGCACTCCGACCTAGGAGACATCCTGATTATGCCTACCACCGGAACGTTGAAGCTAAACCCCGGAACGGCCACGAATCCCGATGGCGGTTACCGTTCCCGTTTCTCGCATGGCACCGAGATATCCCGTCCCGGATACTACGAGGTGATGCTCACCGATTATGGCGTAAAGGCACAACTGACCACCACCCAACGGGTCGGCATCCACAAATACACATACCCTACGAACAGTGAGAACCAACGCATTATCCTTGATATGATTCACGGGATCTATAACTATGACGGCAAAGTTCTTTGGACCAATATTCGCGTAGAGAACGATACGCTGGTAACCGGCTATCGTATCACAAACGGTTGGGCACGTACCAACTATACTTATTTCGCCATGTCTTTCTCCAAACCGATCACGCATTACGGATGCGAAGAGAAAGCGAAAGTTAATTATCGGGGCGGTTATGCCAAGTTCAATATGAAAGAGAACTTCCCGGATATCGGAGGACGTAAGATCGTCGCTTATTTTGATTTCGATCCGAAAACGTCTGATGAGTTGGAAGTGAAAGTCGCCCTTTCCGGAGTCAGCACCGAGGGAGCCTTGAAAAATCTACGTGCCGAGGCTTCCGGTGCGGACTTCGACCAATTAGCCGCCAAAGCCTCCGATACTTGGAATAAAGCGCTCTCCGTCATCGACGCGAAAGGAAGCGATGATCAATTGGCTATGCTTTACACCTCCTTGTATCACACGATGATCAATCCTTGCGTATATACGGACGTTGACGGTCAATACCGCGGACTCGACCATAATATCCATCAAGCGGACGGATTCACGAACTATACGGTTTTTTCCGTATGGGATACCTATCGTGCCCTACATCCCCTGTTCAATATCATCAACCGACAAGTTAACACGGATATCGCCAAATCTATGTTGAAACATTGCGAGCAAAGCGTTCATCATGCCTTGCCGATCTGGAGCCATATGGCAAACGAGAACTGGTGCATGATCGGTTATCATTCCGTCTCTGTCTTGGCAGATGCTATCGCCAAAGGATTACCGATCGATAAAGACGCCGCGTTAAAAGCGATGATCAGCAGCTCTACGATTCCGTATTATGAGGGAACCAAAGAGTTTATGGAATTAGGTTATGTTCCTTTAGATCGCAACGGTAGCGCAGGCTCCTTGACTTTGGAGTATGCTTATGATGATTGGACAATCTATAATACAGCTTTATTAGTGGGAAACCGATCCGTGGCCGATACCTATAAAAAGCGTGCGTCCAATTACGCGAATGTATTCGATACCTCGATCGGATATGCCCGTCCCCGTTATACGAATGGTAAATTCAAAGAGGACTTCAGTTTGTTAAGCACGCACGGTGAAGGGTTTATCGAGGGAAATGCCTTGAATTATTCCTTCTATGTCCCTCAAGATGTCAATGGTATGATTCAGTTGATGGGAGGCGAGCAAGCATTCATCACTAAAATGGATTCCTTATTCACGATGCATCTTCCCGATGAGTTCTTTGCCGAGACCGAAGACGTAACCAAAGAAGGATTACTAGGAGGTTATGTACACGGCAACGAACCCAGCCATCACATCCCATTCTTATACGCATGGACCAGCCAGCCTTGGAAAACCCAATTCTGGCAACGCGAGATCATGAATAAGATGTATCGCAACAATATCGACGGCCTTTGCGGTAACGACGACTGCGGCCAGATGTCCGCTTGGTATATCCTTTCCGCCATGGGATTCTATCCGGTTTGCCCGGGTACGGATCAATACGTATTAGGCGCTCCTTACCTTCCCTATATGAAGGTCCGCTTGGAGAATGGTAAGACTTTCGAGGTAAAAGCCAATAAAGTCAGCGACAAGAACCGTTATGTAAAAGCGGTAAAGCTAAACGGGAAACCCTATACCAAAGGATACATCACGCAGGATGACATCATGAACGGTGGAACGCTCACTTTCGAGATGACTTCCAGCCCGAACAAAAAGCGATTGTTCAACGGAGAGGATCGCCCTTATTCACTGACGGATTAACCCATTTTATCAGAAAAAACAGACAAGACTCATGAAGTATAAACAATTAATCAGCGGTGCTTTCCTGCTGTGGACTTGCATCGCTTGCTCCGGCAAAAAGGAACAGGCGGCTACAGTAGCGGAAGCCACCTCAAATCCTTGGGATAATTATTACATCGGAAAGATCGATTTCAAGAATCTTTCCCCCGAGGCTAAGGGCTCGGCGATCTATGCCGCCGTTATCCCTGATCCGGAAGCTTATATTACCAAGCACGCCCGCAAGGTCGTAGAGACGCTTTATTTCACTCCGGAAGATAGTATCCCGGGCATCGAGGAGATCCACTATACATTAAAGGAATACGACGGGGTATCCGCGAAAGACGGAGCGCCCCCTTCCATCAGTATCGTATACAGCACGAAATGGATCGAGAAAAGTTTTGCCAATAATGACACCGCGAAAGTGGATTACGAGACCCGTGGCGTATTATACCATGAGCTGACGCATGGTTTCCAATTGGAGCCTCAAGGCATAGGTAGCTATGGGACTAATAAGACTTTCTGGGCTATGATAGAAGGTGTGGCGGATGCCGTAAGATACCTGAACGGCGGTTTTACCTTGGAAGATCGTCCCAAAGGCGGCCATTATATGGATGGTTACCGCACGACAGGCTTCTTCCTCGCATGGCTTACGCAAACCAAGAGCCCGGATTTCCTGCGGAAGTTCAACCGAAGCACATTAGAGGTTATTCCTTGGTCGTTCGATGGTGGCGTGAAATATGCGCTCGGCAATGATTACGACATAGACTCCTTATGGAAAGAATATATGGCAACGATGGGAGATGAAGCTTAGAAGCAGCTGACTATACATCAGATCTAAGCTCACAGGCGAGGACATAGGCAAAGTCCTCGCCTGTTTCATTTCAACTAATCCTTAGAACGTTTGTCTTTTTGACAATTTGTAATCCTAAGTTCCGGAGAGGCGATTATTTCGGGCAAAGGTACGGCTCGCTTCCAAATACGAGAGAAAAAAACAGCAATCAGCTATCAAGTAATCACTTAACAGAAAAGGGCCTTTCATTCTAGAGAAATTAATTCATCCTAGCTCATGTTTCACCCCTTACCACCCAGTCGTAAGGAGGTAACAATGCCCATTCTTGAGGGGTCACGATGCCCATCATGACCATATGTGTAGCCTATCATGACCATATGTATGGGTTAACGCGACCATACGTGTGGGTTAATGCGACTATATGTGTGGATTCCGATGCCTATTTTCGATGGAAAGCACCGCTTTTTACGTCAAAAAGGAGGTTTAATCGCCTATTTACGCTCGATGTTCCCTCTCGTTGGAGATTATCAGACAAAGGTATTGTCACCGATAAGGGAATATTTCAATCAAAAGGAAAGATTACATAAGATTTCGCTGACACATGCTCGTATGCTTTTCCGTTCTCGACCTCACCCGGTAACACGACCGGGCCAAGGTTATTCCTGTTGGATCCGCCATGAGACAAGGTAACGAGGGTTAACGATGTTTATTTGCTTCTCAAAAGGAAATATGTACAAAACTATGGCACTTAGAAATGAATGCCGTATATTTGTATAGATGATACCGTGATAAAGTAGATAAAAGCAGTAAATTAAATAGGAAGAATATTATGGACAAGAAACAACAAGATATAGCCTATTTTATCTCATTCTGCATTGAGCAGTACAAAAATGCCAAGGGCTTGAGTGGAGAGGAAGTCATGCAAGAGTTCAGCAAGTATGGCGTATTGGAATACTTGCGTGATTTCTTTGATGTGTTGCATACACAAAGTTACCAATGGCTCTTGGCAAACATCGATGAGTTTATAAATCTCAGAAAGAAAGAGGACACAAAATGAAAATATATCACGGAAGTATAGAACAGATTTGCAGTCCTGAAATAAGAGAGCCAAACCGCCGTCTCGATTATGGCGCAGTTTTTTATGCGACCACTTCATACGAACAAGCGGAACGATGGGTTCAACGTAAAATGAGAGAAAGCAAAACCTGCAAAGGATACGTCAATATTTACGAATTTGACAAGCAAGCCATGTACACGTTGAAAACGCTCTCTTTTCCAACACCAACCGCAGAATGGGTAGACTTCGTAATGCTTAACCGCACAAAGCAAGGATATACACATGACTACGACATCGTATATGGTCCTGTTGCCAATGATCATGTATACGCCGCATTCGCCCTCTATGAAGGACAAGTATTGAGCAAACAGGCACTCATTTCGGAATTGCAAACATACAAATTGGTAGATCAATATCTGTTTCACACAGAGCGGTCGCTAGATAGTATAACATTCATGGAAGCAAAGGAGATAAAGTCATGATAGGAGAAATTAATCAAAGCAATCTCTATCTACTGTTGCCATCGAAAGTGAGCTGGCTGGCAGATATGGTGACCACAAACAAAGGTATCAGTTTGATTGATGCCATAAAACAGATATATTCGTCCGATACTTACAAACGGCTGGAAAACGAAGAAACAAAGATGTGGCATTGGGGGCCGGTAGATTTATACAATGAAATGATCTCGAAGGAAACCGGAAGAGAATAAGGTTCTTTATTTGCATTTCCGTAAACATATATCTACTTTTGCGAAAAAGTAAATATGGAACTTTATACCCGAATCCTATTGCCGAAAGCACGATTCTCTTTCTCGTATGAGGACCGGGTCGTGATGATGGGCTCCTGCTTCGCCGAGAATATCGGGCGGAAGCTGGAAGAGAATAAATTCTCCGTAGATATAAACCCATTCGGTACTCTGTATAACCCGGCTTCCGTAGCGGAAGGATTGCGGATGCTGCTACGCCCGGAGCGTTTTACCTCCGGGGATTTATTCCGGCATGAGGGCGTATACCATAGTTTTACCCATCATAGCCGTTTCTCCGCTTCCTCGGAAGAAGAATGCCTAGACCATATAAACAGCCGCTTATCCCAATCTTCCGATTTCCTGCGAAAAGCGACCCGGTTGGTAATCACGTTGGGAACCGCTTTCGTGTACCGCCTCAAGAGCGACGGGCGAATCGTGTCGAATTGCCATAAGCTACCGGAAAAGATGTTCGATCGGCAACGATTATCCACGCAAGAGATCGTCGAGGACTGGAAACCTCTGTTACTAGCCCTTTGGGAACAAAATCCCGCCTTGAAAATCTTATTTACCGTAAGTCCGATCCGCCACTGGAAAGACGGGGCGCACGAGAACCAACTCAGCAAAGCCACCCTATTGCTAGCCACGGATGCCTTACAGAAAGATTATCCCGACCGAATCGCCTACTTCCCCGCTTATGAGATCCTTATGGACGAGCTCCGGGATTATCGTTTCTATGCGGACGATATGCTCCATCCCTCCCCATTGGCCATTGATTATATTTGGCAACGTTTTATCGAAAATTTCTTATCCACAGACACTTCGGCAATCCTTAAAGAATGGGGCGATATCCAAAAAGCTATTAACCATAAGCCCTTTCAACCGGATAGCGAAGCCTATAAGCGGTTTATACTTCAAACTTTGTTAAAGATGGAACGAATTAGCGAGAAAATTCCTTCCTTTGATATCAGAAAAAAGATCGAAATAGTAAAGTCTAAACTAAAATAAAAGAATGGAATACGCAATTAAAGAAATAGCAAGAGTTATCGGTGCTAAAACAAACCAATTGCTTGACGATACGGTCAGTTTGCTGTTGACAGATAGCCGTCGTCTCTCCTTCCCGGAAAAAAGCCTCTTCTTCGCCTTGAAAACCAAGACGAACGACGGACATAGATATATACAGGAACTCTATAAACTTCGTGTTCGCAACTTCGTGGTAAGCGATATGCTACCGGAGTTCGAGAGCATGAAGGATGCAAACTTCCTGATCGTAAAAGATACGTTACGGGCTTTACAAAAGCTGGCCACCCACCACAGGAAGCAATTCAACATCCCCGTGATCGGCATTACCGGTAGCAACGGAAAGACGATCGTAAAGGAATTCCTCTATCAACTGTTGCATAACGAGTTCAACATCGTACGTTCGCCCCGGAGCTACAACTCCCAGTTGGGGGTTCCTCTCTCGGTATGGCAGATGAGCGAGAAAAATACACTGGGCATCTTCGAGGCCGGTATCTCACAACCGGACGAGATGGAACGCCTGCAACCCATTATCGCCCCCACGATCGGTATCATCACGAATATCGGGGAGGCTCATCAAGAGAATTTCCTCTCCTCCAATCAGAAATGTATGGAGAAGCTGACGCTTTTCAATGATTGCGAAGCCATTATTTATGATGGGGATGATTTATTTATCGCCAATTGTATCGAATCGGCTTGCCTTTCCCATAAAGCGATCGCATGGAGCCGTACGGACTCCGAGGCTCCTTTGTTTATCGAGTCTATCGATAAGAAAGAGTTTGAGACGATCATTCACTGTACTTTACTGGGCTTCAACCGGGTCGTTACCATTCCGTTCACGGACGACGCTTCTATCGAGAACGTGATCCATTGTATGGCGGTTATGCTTTACCTAAAACCCACCAGCGTAAACGACGTAACGAAATTCTTGCATCTTGAGCCGGTGGCTATGCGATTGGACGTAAAGCAAGGTATCAACAATTGCCTGTTGATAAATGATACCTATAACTCGGATATCAACTCCTTGGATATCGCGCTCGATTTCCAACAAAGCCGCCGGGTAGGCAAGCAATTAAAGAGCACTTTAATCCTCTCCGATATCCTTCAATCGGGCACCTTGCCGAAATCTCTATATAAGAAGGTCGCCGATTTGGTTCGCCGTAAGAAGATAGATCGTATCATCGGTATCGGCCGCGACTTAAAGGAATATGCTTCCGTCTTCGAGATCGAGAAGGAGTTTTACACGACCACCGAGGAATTTATCAAGTCTCCTTCCTTCAAGAAATTCAAGGATGAGTTGATCTTGATTAAAGGTTCCCGCCATTTCCATTTCGAGCAGATCTCCGAGTTGTTGGAGAAGAAAGTGCATGAGACGATCCTAGAGGTAAATCTGGACGCGATCGTACACAACTTCAATCAGTATCGTTCCAAGCTAAAGCCGGAGACTAAGATGGTTTGTATGGTAAAAGCTTTTGGTTATGGAGCCGGCTCTTACGAGTTGGCGAAGACCCTTCAAGAACATCGTTGCGACTATCTGGCCGTGGCGGTAGCCGACGAGGGAGCCGAATTGCGTAAAGAAGGCATCTCGATCCCCATTATCGTCATGAATCCGGAATTCAGCAGTTTCAATGTCTTGTTCGAGAACCATCTGGAACCGGAAGTCTATAGCTTCCGCCTATTGGATGCCATGATCCGGGAGACCGAGCGCAGAGGGATCACCTCTTACCCTATCCATATCAAGATCGATACCGGCATGCATCGCCTAGGGTTTCAACCGGAGGATGTCCCGGCGATCTGTGAACGCTTGAGAGCGCAATCCGGGGTTATCGCCCGTTCGGTCTTCTCTCATTTAGCCGGAAGCGACTCGTACGTCTTCGATGATTTTACCCATCAACAATTGGATAAATTCACCAAAGCCGCAGGGGAACTAGAAAGCGGGTTAGAGTATAAGGTAATCAAACATATCCTAAACTCCGCGGGAATCGAGCGTTTCGCCGCTTATCAAATGGATATGATACGTTTGGGTATCGGTTTATATGGAGTAAGCGCATCCGGACAAAAAGGCTTACGGAATGTCAGCACCTTGAAGACAACGATCTTACAAATACAAAACGTACCCGCAGGGGATTCGATCGGTTATAGCCGTATGAGTTATGTGAAACGTGATTCCCGGATCGCTATCATCCCGATCGGATACGCCGACGGACTGGATCGCCACTTCAGCAACGGAGGTGGGGAAGTCTTGATCAATGGACAACGCTGTCCGATTATCGGCAACATCTGCATGGACGCTTGCATGATCGACGTCACCGACATCCATGCGCAAGAAGGCGACGCCGTAATTATTTTCGGCGACGAACTACCGGTGAGCGAACTTTCGGATAAACTGAAAACAATCCCTTATGAGATATTAACTTCTATCTCGCCTCGGGTAAAGAGGGTTTATTTCCGGGAATAAGAAGTAGCCGCCAACAAAGAATAGCTCTACCTTGTTTTAATATCAAGGCACATATTCAAATGTCAGGCTATGATATTCATTTGCGTATGTTGCACATTTTGTGTATGTTTGTGCCGTAATTAATAAACAAGAGGTATGAGTCATAATTTATTGAAAGGCAAGAGAGGCATTATCTTCGGTGCTCTGAACGATATGTCTATCGCCTGGAAAGTGGCAGAAAGAGCCGTAGAGGAAGGTGCGACTATCACGTTAAGCAATACGCCTATCGCTGTTCGTATGGGTCAGGTAGATGCTTTGGCGGAGAAGTTGAATGCGCAGGTAATCCCGGCGGACGCAACCAGCGTAGAGGATCTGGAGACCGTATTTGCGAAGTCAGTGGAAATATTAGGTGGTAAAATAGATTTCGTTTTACATTCTATCGGTATGAGCCCGAACGTACGCAAGAAACGTACGTACGATGATCTGGACTATGGAATGCTGGAAAAGACGTTGGATATCTCTGCTATCTCTTTCCACAAGATGCTACAGGTAGCCAAGAAACAAGACGCTATCGCCGAGAATGGTTCCGTAGTGGCATTAAGTTATGTGGCCGCCCAGCGCACGTTCTTCGGATACAACGATATGGCGGACGCTAAGAGCCTGCTGGAATCTATCGCCCGTAGTTTCGGTTACATCTATGGCCGTGAGAAAGGCGTACGTGTGAACACGATCTCCCAATCCCCGACAATGACAACCGCAGGTAGTGGCGTGAAGGGAATGGAACACTTGATGGACTTTTCTAACAAAATGAGTCCACTGGGTAACGCCAACGCCGACGAGTGCGCGGACTATTGCGTAATGATGTTCTCCGACTTTACCCGCAAGGTAACGATGCAGAACCTATACCACGATGGTGGTTTCTCAAGCATGGGTATGAGCCTCCGGGCCATGAACCAATATAGTAAAGGATTAGAGGAATATACAGACGAGAACGGACACATTATCTACGGCTAATATGTTAGTGAGAATCTATCCGGAGAATCCGAATCAAAAAGAAATAGACAAGGTCGTCAAAGTCCTGCAGGACGGCGGCCTTGTCGTTTATCCTACCGACACGGTTTACGCGATCGGTTGCGATGCGTTAAACGTGCGTGCGGTAGAGAAAATATGTCAGATGAAAGGGGTTAATCCACAGAAAAGCAACCTGTCTATCATCTGCTACGACCTGTCTAATCTTAGTGAATACGCCAAGGTAAGCAATGCCGCTTTCAAGCTGATGAAGAAACATCTACCCGGTCCTTTCACCTTTATCTTACCCACCAGCAGCGAGCTTCCAAAGATTTACAAGAACCGGAAAGAAGTCGGAATCCGTGTACCGGATAATAACATTACCCGTACATTGGTACAATCCTTGGGAAATCCAATCCTAACCATGTCCATCCGTGACGAGGATGAGGTGATCGAATATACGACAGATCCGGAATTGATACACGAGAAATACGAGCATCAAGTGGATATCGTAATCGACGGCGGTTTCGGAGGATTGGAAGCCTCTACGGTTATAGATTGCACGACGGATAATTTCGAGATCGTACGTCAAGGCAAAGGAGAATTGTAGCTATCCACCACGATTTGTATTCGCTCCTCCGGCAGATTAGCAGGGAACTCCAAGCTTATTTCTTGTTGGTCACCCGGCATTAGCGTAATATAGTTATCCGAATAATGTACCGGTAAGATTCGTTTGCCTGTCTCCTTATCAAAGACCTTGATACGGTTGAAGAACGAGATCTGCGAATCAGCGCTCAGACGGACTGTACCTACGAAATTCGATCCTTCCTTCTTGATCTCGGTCTTGATTCCCGGTCTTGACTTCGGAAGTTGAGATAAGCTGGTGTAGTCTTTCGGCTCGGTTGTCAGCCAATAAATATTGGGGACATCCGCATTCAAAGCCAGCCGTAAGAAATAAGCGCCTTTGATCCCTTCCGGAACGGGGATATCCAATAATTCCTGTACCGTATTCGCCTTGGCGCTCGCTCTCGTCTCTTTCTCCCAAAGCAGTTTACCTTCCAGATTATAGATACGGGCTACAATCGATAAATCCGTATAATCTTTCAGGGTCGTATTCAACAATCCCGCCTTACGGGTTACCGGGTTATAATAGGCATGTAAGGGCTCACAGCCTTTCCGGGTTCCGTACAAGGAAGCATTTACATCGAGAGACCAATCATACATTTGCCCCCGCAAGGATGTCCATGGATTCTGGGTTTTCCAGATCAAGATACCCGTATACCAATCCCACATATGAGAGGCCCAGCCTTCCATAAAACTACGATATTGGTCATAGTTCACGACTTGGGCATACTTACAATAGGTCTCGATATCCTTCACCTCCCCATATCGCTCCAGATGATCGCCATAGCCCAGATCCTTATGATACCGCCACGTATAATTACGAGTAAAACCTTTCCTTGGGAAACCGGCCAAATCCTGTTCCGTCATCATCTCCCGCATACTCTCGACCTCCGGGGAACCAACCGATCCGGCTTCCGGATTAAACGGATGCGAACGGAAGCTAAAGAACCATTCCGGCTCTTGTATACCGTAAGGACCATCCCCATTATCCCCCAAATAATTCCGGGTAAACAACGTATCTGTAGAGAAACTCACGAAAAGACGCTCCGGATCTAACCGGGGGAAAACCTCCTTTCTCAAACATTGATCGATATCTTTAGCTAAAGGCCATTCATTCGCCCCACACCAGAAACAAAGACTCGGATGGTTACGGATCATTTTCACTTGATCTTCCACGGAGGCGATAAATAAATCATGATTATCGGGATATTCCCAACGACGCTCTCGGGAATCCATCTTGGTCGGGTCCTCCCAAGCGCCATTGCAATCACCACTGCCCCACAGATCTTGAAAGACTAAGATACCGAACTCATCACAGGCGTTATAGAATTCCGGCCGTTCCACCAACGCACCTCCCCATACACGGATCATACGCAGATTCATTTCCGCATGGAAACGTACCTCATCTCGATAACGTTCCGGAGAAAGACGAAGCAGCCAATCGGAATTAATATAGTTACCACCCGTGACGTATATTTTCTGTCCGTTCACGAAGAAACGGCGTCCCCCGTTATCCGGGCATTTATCGGAAGTAATCTCCCGGATACCGTAACGCAACCGTTCACGGTCACTCACTTGATTCCCGATCTCAAAAGAGAAGTTCATATCATATAAAGGCTGCTCACCGATACCGTTAGGCCACCATAAACGAGGATTCTTTACCGCTAAAGGATTCAAGGATACCGTTTTCTTCTCGAATGGCGATAAAGTAACCGGCTGGGTTAAGCGGGTTCCGTTCGTCTCACAAACCAATAGTCCTTTTAAGGAAGTGCTCCCGGTATTCTCTAGCTCGACAGAAGTATTCACAAAAGCCTCCCTTTGAGTTTTCGTTTCCGGATCACGTACGCCGGGTACCTTGGTCACGACATAAGGAGAAGAGAGGCATACCGGCCCGGTTGTCGTAATAGAGACCTCATCCCAAATACCCGTATTCCGGTCACGTACCGGTTGTATCCAGTCCCAGCCCGGCGTATATTGCATCGTATTATTCCGGGCGATCTGCCCATCGCCACCTTGTCCGCCATTCGGATTTCCGGCATGTGTAGGTGGATAAACCAATACCGCTAATACATTGGGGGCATCCGTACGAAGATAAGGGGTTATATTAAAAGTCTTCCTCAAGAACATGCCCTCATGGGTATTTCGATTGATCCGCTTACCATTTAAAAAGATTTCCGCCTTATAATTAATGCCCCGGAAATTTAACCAGACATTACGTCCCTCTGGTAAATTATTGATAGTAAACTGACGAGTAAACCAATAAGTATAGAAATCATTGCCGACCTCATGTATATCGGGTATCAGATTGTTATTCAAGCCGAACTCGGGAGCCGGATACATATGGTTCTCCAAAAGTGTAGTCAATACCGTGCCTGGCACACGGGCTGGTAACCATCCTGTTTTATCCAAAGGCGCCGCGCTCAACCGGTTCCCATCCATTTTCACTTCATTCGCTTTCCGGGCATACCAATCTGAGTGAATCAAGGTTTTCTCTCCCGGCTCAGGAATCGCCAACAAGGCTTGCTCCTCTGCAGATACGGGCTTTAACCAGCAAGCCAGACAAAGCCAACAAAATAAATAAATACATCTGTTCATCATATAATCTTAGATTTATCCTTCTAAAGTACTACAAAATTCAGAAGGGCCTCTTCGCAAACTCGAAGAAGCCCTTTCATTACATATTATTTAACAATAAAACCTATTAATGCCAATTAGAAATTACCTGCACCAGCTTTATCCCACCATACATGAGTACCACCTTTATCACCGGAGATCGAACCCGTATTCTCTTGGTTCAGCAGTTCGATACCTTTTTGATATTCCACGGTATTCGTATTATCCTCATTATCGGAATACAATAAACGACGAACCTGTTCATTCGTATCAATATCCCCATTACTCTTATTCACGCGGTTCGGGAATAATTTCGGATAACCTGTACGACGAAATTCCGCCCAAGCCTCGCAAGACAACGGGAAGTTCGCAATCCATTTCTGTGTAATGATACGTTGTAATTTCTTCTCATTAGTCGCGCTCTCATCCCACTTAACCGTAATATCATTCTGAGCCTTGATGCTGTTTTGACCATTAACCGGGTCGACGAAGTCCTTTTGTGTTGTCGTGCCACTGATATAGGCATCGATCTCTGTTTCTGAAATTGAACTTACTCCGGCCAGACTTCCCTTATAAGCCAACTGATTCTTAATAGAAACACGGATACCTTGCTCATACAGTTCCTTCGCCGTACCTCCCATGTTACTCCAACCACGCAACGCACCTTCCGCACGCAAGAAATAACCTTCGGCTGCCATCATTACCGGTAAAGCTGTTGTATAAGAACAAACGATCTTCGAGAAGTTACCCCATTGATTCGGTTTAGCAGGCAAGTCACAGCCGCCACGAATACCTAAATATTGAGTACCGGATGCAATCGTCTTCCCATCCTCACATTCAACATCAGCTTGGTTCTTCGTCATATACAGCGGTAAGCGAGGATCTTGGAATCCTTCCAGTATCGTGGTTAAGTTAGCGTTCATGCCACTATCTCCCCATTCGAACATACGAGTTTGCTCATTACTCAAACTCTTATTGATCAATACATCCTGCTTTAAGATAGCGCCCTTGGCAGCCTCTTCAGCTTTTTGTTTAGCTAAAGTCGGGTCGGCCTTCACGATACGCAAGGCTGCACGTAGCTTTAATTGATTGGCTACTTGAATCCACATATCCAAATCGCCATTACACCAATAGTCGAATGACTGTCTCTCCTCCAATGTGGATTTCGGACTCTGGAAATCTTGAAGCGCTTTATCTAACAATTCGAAAATGGAGTTATAAATGCTCTGCTGTGTATCATAAGAGAACGAAGCACCATTTGTCGGATCTTCGATGCAAGACGTATAAGCTACCGGGCCGTAAACATCCGTCAACATCTGGACCGCATAAGCCTGAACAACACGCATCATTCCCGCATAGTCTGTCAATCCTTGTTCGTCACAAGAGGCGATCAAACGACGTGTATTATTGAATATGTGCAAATAAACATTCTCGTACATACCTCCACAAAAACTACGATTCAACGCATAATCCACGTTACCGGAACCATTGAAATTATGTGGTGTCATGAAATAACCGCTAAACAAGTCTACGTTCAAACTAAAGCAGTACTGGAACAAGTTCTGTTGCGGAGCATATACATAAGACAGCGGTTCTTTAAACTGCGCAGAGAAAGGAAGAGTGTTCGGGTCTACCTCATACTGATCGGTATTCAATGTCTCAAAATCGTCTGTACAGCTCACGGTTGTTAATCCTGTGCTAAAAGCTAAAGCTGATACAGCCGCATATTTTAGAATTCTATTTAGTTTCATAAGTAATACCTGTAAGATTTAGAAATTAAGTTTTAAGTTCAAACCAAAGCTACGGGTTGTCGGCAACGCAAACATATCGATACCCTGCCAGCCATTACCCGTTCCAGCAGCTACATCCGGATCCATCGGAGCATCCTTATAGAAGAAGAACAAGTTACGTCCAATGATAGAAGCGGTCAAGTTTTTACCTGCGCCAAACAAGTTGCGGAAGGTATAACCAAATGATAACTCACGCAAACGAACATTAGTTGCGTCATATACGTACTGGGAAGTCAAGATATTAGAGTTGTAGCTTGTACCACCGGTAGTTGAATAATACAATTGCGGGTCAAATTGTACTCCATCGACCTCTACAAAACCTGCGTCACGAGCCAAACCAGAACGTTCGGAAACGCCCCAACCATCCATGGTAGCCTCAGTCATCGACAAGACCTTACCGCCAACCTTCGCATCGATTAAGAATGACAACGTGAAATCTTTATAGTGGAAGGTATTTGTCCAACCCATGTTCACTTTCGCATTCATATCGCCCGCATAAACAAGATCTTTATTATCGGATCCAGCTAATACAGGGGCACCGGTATCAGAGACAATAGGCTTTCCGTTATCATCACGTTGTAAGTCGCGAACATAAAGGTCTCCGAAATGCCCACCTTCTTTCAAGAGCACTTTGGCACCTGTACAATAACTTGTCAGGTTCCACTCGGAAAGCTCGTCGGCCAACTCTATAATCTTGTTATTATTGTAAGAGAAGTTAAAGTTCGTGCTCCAGCTGAAATTATCCGTAAATTGATTATACCAACCTAGACTAACCTCGAAACCTTGATTCTGTACGTTACCAGCATTAATATAACGGCTCTTCAAACCAGTTTCCCATGGAGCGGAGATGTCAAAATATTGATTCTTGGTATTTGTCTTATAATAGGTCAAATTTACGTTGAAACGATTCTGGAAGAATGTACCATCAAAGCCGACTTCCAACGAATTTGTCTTTTCTGGTTTCAACGTACGGAAAGATGATTTTTCCGGCGGATTCAACGCTCCTTGATCTCCTAATGTATAACGCTCGTTGGTCACACCGATAGGCACATCGTTACCTACAATAGAATAAGAAGCACGTAACTTGAATAAATCCACGTTCTTGCCGAAATCAATAAATCTATCCAACAAAACACTTGCTCCAACAGACGGATAGAAGAATGAAACACCATCTGTAAACGCCAATGTTGAGGACCAGTCGTTACGGGCACTAACATCGATAAACAGACCTTCCTTATAACCAAATTGGGCAGTAGCAAACACTGAATTCAAACGTTTCTCGGCCAAAGTCTTTGTAGTCTGTAATTTATAATAGTTAGCCGGAGAGAAGATATTAGGATAGTAAGCACCACTTGTAATCACGCCCGCATCGTTAACAGAGAACTGAGAATCACCCCAACCGATCAATTCTAAAGAAGAACTTTTTGTCTTTTGGTAGCTTCCACCTGCAGTTACAGACAAAGAATAAGTATCCTCCCAAGTCTTATTATATTGGGCCAACAAGTCACCATAAGTCTGCTCGCTATTCACGCGTGTGTCTTTCATCGTACCCAGCAAGTTACGGCCTGCCGTACTAGACGCATATTCATTCAAGTTCCATGTCTCATCACCACGTTCATAGCGCAGGCGACCTGTAACGGAAAGACCTTCCATTATGTCATACTTGACACTACCGCCAAACTCATAGCGATTACGATAAGAAACCGGTTTTTGGCGATTCAACATCCAGTATGGATTGGAGAACTGCTCTTGAGCGGTATTTGTCCAATTGTGTACATTTATATTTCTTGTCCCATCGTACACCTCATAGTTACTCTTATAATAATCCCAGTCCTCTCCTCTTGGAAACAAGTAAGCGCCCAAAGTAGGATTACCCACATAACCGGCAGTCGGCTGGTTCTCGATATGCTGATTATTATAACGAGCGGACACGTCTACATGAAGTTTTGTCCATAGGTTAAAGCCAACCTTCGCTAGCAAGTTATGGCTCATATATGTATTCTCCGGAACAATACCATTAGAAGATACATTCGCATAAGAAAAATAAGATGAGATATTATCATTACCACCAGCCAACGAGATAGAGTTGTTGGTCGTATAGCCAAGATTATAATAATCCTTCGCATAGTTTGGAGAAGCAGAAGCAAGCTTATCGCCCCAGCTAAACGTTCCTTGGTTACTTACGCCATAAGAATTCTGGAACTTCGGTAACACCATCGGAGTCTCAACCGTCGTATTGCTAGATACATTTATAGCGACTTTTCCAGACTGCGATGACTTAGTCGTAACCATAATGGCACCGTTGGCAGCGACCGCACCATACAAAGCAGCGGCGGAAGCACCTTTCAACAAGGTAATCTGAGCGATATCGTCCGGGTTGATAGTAGACATGGCATCACCACCGTCACGACCACCACCATAAGATCCATCAATCTGTGAATCCGAGACATTCATCATCATAGGAACACCATCCACAACGATCAACGGCTGATTATTACCACTAATAGATTTATTACCACGGAACAAGATCTTGGAAGAACCACCCGCACCCGTAGAGTTCGGGGTAATCTGCAAACCAGCGCTCTTTCCTTGTAAAGAGTTGATCATATTCACATTCTTAATCTCGTTCAAGTCCTTACCGCCTACCGTTTGTGCGGAATAAGTCAAAGTCTTTGATTCACGTTTGATACCCATCGCCGTTACGACAACCTCATCCAAAGCCTCTGCGTCTGAAACCATCGTAACATCGATTTTCGTACGGCCATTTACAGGCTCCTCAATCGTTTTCATACTTAAATAAGAGAATACCAAAATAGAGTTTGCGTCAGCCTCCAAGGTATATTTTCCATCAAAGTCAGTAATGGTACCGGTTGTCGTACCTTTTACTAACACGTTCACTCCTGTTAGTGGCTCATTTAGATCCTTGTCAATGACGACACCACTAATCGTTAGTTTCTGTGCATATCCTGTAACACACAGAAAAAACGCCAATAATAAGATAAATGACTTTCTCATGAAAAATCGTTTTTGATTTAAGTGATTCTACATTTGTGCTTTTTTAATTTTCATACTCTTTTTAGAGAGATCGGGCTCTCTTTTCTTTCTTTTTTAGTGCATAGGCATTTACTCTTTTTTGTTTAAAGTTATTATTATGTTCATACGGAAATCTCTTTCTATTTAAAATCAAACGGTTCTATTTTAAATAATAATAACAACGTAGTATCATTAGAACTAAGTCGTTTTTCATATTTTGACAGACAAATATATATATAATAACTATACATACAAGTTAAAACGTAACAAAAATCAGTATGTTCCTCACTTTTTCAGGTGTTTGCGATAACACATAGTCAAATTTTCATCATGCCTCAATAAATTAAATATGTTAATTTGATTTAGTTCTAATGAAACTAACAACAAATTTCAATTAACATAATTTTCCTTCATTATCTTCTTCCTCCTATAACATCCAATCGCTATCTGACTATCATCTTGGAATAAAATTACAGCTCTATTTACAAGCTTCGAAAACAACTCAGTCAGGAAATTAACCATTAACTCTAATTTCTTCCACAAATATTCAATGATTTGCACAGATTATCTCTACATTTGCGATATATATATTAATGTATTGACTATGAACTGGACCCAGCTATTATCCGGCAAGCGTTTCGGGATGGAAGAGTATCACGAGCGGAAACATGAGAGAACTGATTTCCAACGTGACTATGACCGTTTGATTTTCTCATCCCCTTTTCGAAGACTACAAAACAAGACACAGGTGTTCCCCCTTCCGGGAAGTATCTTTGTACATAACCGACTTACACATAGTCTGGAAGTATCATGCGTAGGACGTTCATTGGGTAATAACGTAGCGAAAGGACTTATGCAAAAATATCCGGATGGCAGTATCAACTTCCCGGAGATAGGTTCCATCGTATCAGCCGCTTGCCTTGCCCATGATATGGGAAACCCTCCATTCGGGCATTCCGGAGAGAGAGCGATCTCCGCTTACTTCTCCGAAGGGAATGGGCGAAAACTAGAAGAGAAAGTACGGAAGGAACGGGGACGCTGGGAAGACTTCGTCCATTTTGAAGGTAACGCAAACGCCATGCGGTTGCTGACCCATCAGTTCATTGGACGCAGAAAAGGGGGATTTGCCTTAACATATAGCACATTAGCCTCTATCATCAAATATCCTTACGCATCCATCTATTCAGGAAAGAAAGGGAAATTCGGCTTTTTCCAATCGGAGGAGGGAAGCTATCTGCAAATCGCCCAAGAGCTAGGGATCGGACATAGCCCGGAAGCCCCGGACAAATTTCTTCGTTACCCGTTAGTTTACTTAGTAGAGGCGGCAGACGATATCTGCTATCAAATTATGGATATAGAAGATGCTTGCAAACTACATATCCTGACCACCGAAGAGGCCATACAACTATTATTGGGATTTTTCGAAGGAGAGCGGTTGGAGCATATCCGCAAGGTCATGCATATGGTAGACGATACCAATGAGCAAATCGCCTATCTGCGTTCTTGTATTATCGGGCTATTAGTAGATGAATGTTCCCGTGTCTTTTTAGAGAACGAGGAAAGCATCCTCAATGGTACCTACAGCACTCCGTTAATCAGTAACATATGCGATCAAGCCAAGCAGGCTTACGCTAATTGCTCGGCTACAGCATACAAGAAAATATATAAGGCAAAAGAAGTGCTCGACATTGAATTAGCCGGTTATCATATTTTCAGCCATCTGATCGACAGCTTGACCGAGGCCGTGATGAACCAAGAGCATGCTTACAGCAAGCTGCTCTTACAACGGATACCGGAGCAATACGACACGAAAGCTCCTACTACATATGGCAAGATACAATGCGTACTCGATTATATCTCCGGCATGACCGATGTATATGCGCTCGATCTATACCGGAAAATCACCGGTATGAGCCTGCCGGCCGTTTGATGTTGTAATAAAGTGTTAGAATTCTTCCCGGTACTTGCTTTCCATGCGATCATCCAAGATACTTAGATAGCTTTTATAGCGGGACTCACTGATTAGCCCATCGTTAACGGCTTGAATGACGGCGCAGCCCGGTTCATGACGGTGCGTGCAGTTATTGAAACGGCATTCTTCCGAGTATTTAAACAACTCCCGGAAATAATGGGAGATCTCAGCGTCCGCCATCTCGATCGTTCCAAATCCTTTGATACCCGGAGTATCGATCAAATAGCCTCCCCCGGGAAGAGAAATCATCTCGGAAAAGGTGGTCGTATGCATTCCTTTGTTATGATATTCGGAGATATCACCGGTACGGAGATTCACCCCCGGCACCAGTTTATTGATAATCGTGGATTTTCCGACACCCGAATGGCCGGACAAAAGCGTAATCTTATCTTTTAGATCCGCTTTCAAGGCATCCAAACCTTCCTCGGTCCGGGCACATAGCGTCGAACAGGGATAGCCAATCGAGGTATACAACTCGATTAAACACTCCAACGCCCTTTGATCCTCATTATTATAACGATCAATCTTATTGAAAACTAATTTAACGGGGACACGATAAGCCTCGGCGGTCGCCAAGAAGCGATCGATAAATATCGTTGTTGTTATAGGATAATTCACCGTAACGATCAGCATCGCCTGATCCAAATTCGCGGCGATAATATGCGATTGCTTCGATAAGTTAGAGGCACGACGGATGATATAATTCTTACGCTCCTCGATCTCTGTAATAAAAGCGGTTCCTTCTTTATTAATATCGATTACGACACGGTCTCCTACCGCGACCGGATTGGTACTCTTTATGTCTTTCAGACGAAAGTTACCCTTGATCTTACTCTCTATATCTCGCCCGTCTTCCGTACGGACCGTATACCAACTACCTGTGTTTTTTATTACCAGTCCCCTCATGAGAATTGAAAATTGAGAATTGAAAATTGAGAATTGGAATAAGGACTCAATGGGGTTCCTTAATTCTCAATTCTCAAGTTTCAACTTTCAATTATTTAAACGGTCATTACTTCTTTTTCTTTAGCGGCGTAAAGCTCATCGATCTTTTTGATAAACTTATCATGGATTTTCTGAACCTCTGCCTCGGCGTCTTTCTCTACGTCCTCGGGAACCCCATCAGACTTGATGCTTTTCTTCAAAGCCTCAATAGCGTCACGACGAGCGTTACGAACGCTGATCTTCGCATTCTCCGCCTCCTGCTTACATTGTTTCACCAATTGACGGCGACGCTCCTCAGTCAACGGAGGAATACCTAAGCGGATCACCTCACCGTTATTCTCCGGCGTGATACCTAACTCAGAATCCAGAATACCTTTCTCAATATCGCGGATGATCTTCTTCTCCCACGGAGTGATCATGATAGTCCGTGCGTCCGGAACCGTCACCGTAGCCACGTTAGTAAGAGGAACAGGCGCCCCATAATACATTACCTTCACACAATCGAGGATTTTCGGATTAGCCTTACCAGCCCGAATGTGAGACAATTGCTCGTCCAGATACTCAATGGCGAACGTCATCTTCTCTTCCCCTGCTTTGATCAATTGTTTCGTATCTATCATAAATATACGTTTTTTGTTTGCGAATCTTTTAATTAACAAAAGTAATAAAGATTTCCAACTTCGCAAACATATAATTAAAATACTCCCTAACAAAAGATTTATAGTACCGTATAAAAGCTTATCACCTTCACTGTTTACTTAACTTAGACGTAAAGAATAGTAAGTAGGCTACACCCACGCACAACACCAGCACCGCCCCTACTTGAGAAGCCAACATATCGGATGCCACGCCCATAAAGATCGGGAAGATCGTGCCGCCAAACAGTCCCATAATCATCAAACCGGACACCTCATTCTGCTTATTCGGCATAGAAAGCAGGGCTTGGGCGAAAATAATGGAGAAGACGTTCGAGTTTCCAAAGCCGATCAAGGCGATACAAGCATAGATGATCTCTTTCGAATGGAAGAACAGCAGACCGATCATCGCCAATAACATCAAGAAAACACTAAAGGCAAAGAATCCTTTCGGAGAGACTTTTCGCAAGATAAAAGCCCCGGAGAAGCATCCCGCCGTACGGAAGATGAAATACAGGCTCGTGGCGAAGCCTGCGTCGGCCAATGTCATGCCTAGACGTTCCATCAAGATCTTCGGGGCGGTCGTATTCGTCCCTACATCGATCCCCACATGGCACATGATACCGATAAAGCAAAGCAGGATAAAAGGCTTGCCCAGCAAAGCCAGACATTCGCCAAAGGTGGAGGGCCGCCCCTCCTCTTTGGTCTCATGGATAGTGGTAGCTCCCAATAGCAGGATAGCGATCACGGCGATCACCATATAGACCGGAAACAAGACACGCCAACCGAGTCCCATCGACGGTATCGCTTGGGTAGCCCCCCACATAGCGATATAAGGCGCCAAGAAGGAGGCGATCGCCTTCACGAACTGACCGAATGTCAAAGAACTAGCTAGTTTATCCCCGCTTACGATATTCGATAATAACGGGTTCAAGGAAGTCTGCATCAAAGCGTTGCCGATACCCAACAGGGAGAAGGATATCAACATGACCATATACGCGTCGTCGAAGATCGGGATCATTAGCGAAAGGAAGGTCACAATCAAGCTCAATAGCACGGTCTTTTTCCGCCCGATACGGTTCATCAACATTCCCGTCGGGACGGAGAAGATCAAGAACCAGAAGAACACGAGCGACGGGAAGATATTCGCCTCCGAATCACTCAAGCCTAAATCCGCTTTCAGGTAATTAGAGGCGATTCCCACTAAGTCCACGAATCCCATGGCGAAGAACGCCAACATCACGGGAATCAATTTCAAGGATGAAGTCTTCTCGCTCATGGCTTATAAATCTTTAGGGTAAGCAGGCCATGCGCCACTCTGCGTACAAACATAAGCGGCTACTGTTACCGCTTTCTCATGTGCCTCACGTAAAGGTTTTCCGGTTAAGATCGATGAAATAAACGCCCCGGAGAAAGAATCGCCGGCGCCTACCGTATCTACCACCTGTACCTTCGGGGTAGGAATCGTAGAGACCTCCTCCTCGGAAAAGATCGTACTATACTCCGCCCCGGCCGTAAGTACCAAATAGCGCAAACCATATTTCTTCATGAACCAGCGACACATATCCTCTATCGTGCCTTCCAGACCAAACATCGGGCGAAGCATTTCCAATTCCTCATCATTGATCTTGAATACGTTCGCCAATTCGAGCAACGATTCGATCAGCTCCTTCGAATAGAAATGCTGACGGATATTGATATCGAAAAAGCGCAAGGCATGACTAGGCATATAAGAAAGCAAGGTACGAAGCGTCTCACGAGATTCCGCGGCACGTTGCGCCAATGTTCCGAAGCATACGGCGTCCGCACGTTTCATCAGGTCGATAGACGCTTGGGTAAGAGGGATATGATCCCATGCCACACCTTCGATGATCGTATAGGAAGGGATGCCGTTCTTTAGCTCTACCATCACGCTTCCGGTCGGATATTCCACCGTACTGATATAATTACTATCGATACCGTTCTTATCCAATTCCTGAATAATCTCGGTTCCGAACACGTCGTTGCCCACGGCACTGATCGCGTAACCTTCCGCTCCTAATTGGGTAGCGTGATACACAAAATTAATCGGCGCTCCACCGGCTTTCTTCACTTCCGGGAAAACATCCCACAATAATTCACCAATGCCTACTACTACAGGTTTACTCTTTTCCATGATATATTTTGTTTTTAATTATTTGAAGGGATAAATGGTTAATGACGTAACCGTAAACGCTCCTCCCTTCGCATTGAAACTAATGCGATTATACGGCTCTTCCGGGAAGACTAGGTTGGTCATGACAAACTCTCCATTCCCGTCGAAGGCCTCTATGCTACAATTGTCTACCAACAAACGTAAGGTATATTCCTTAGCGGCGGAGATCGGGGCCGAGGTAGCCGTGGCGAATGTCTTGCTAAAATCCGTAGCCCCGCTGTTACGGCGATCCATCGTGAACGTATTATCCAGAAGATTATAATGCATCTCCACTTCCTCACCTTTCGAGTTAAACAATTGGAAACTCATGATATCGGCTCCGTTATTCTTAAACTTGATCTCGATCTCATAGGTTCCCATATGATCGGAAAGTATCGGATTGACCTCATGGGAACGGTCTACCTTGAAGGAACCTTTCTTCTGGGCTTTCCCTCTCAACTTCAACACCTCGGGAGACGGGGTGCTGCTCAAGTACGTCTGCCCGTTTTTCGTATAAAGAACCAAGTCGCGAGGAACCGAGTTCGCGCTCCGGTATTGCGAGGTCGGCACGTTATTCGCGTACTCCCAATTGCTCATCCAAGCCAAGGCGATCTTCCGGTCCTCCGGAGCGTTACTCCAAGTTACCGTAGCGTAATGATCCTTGCCGTAATCCATCCATTTGGTCAAGGCCGGAGATTCATTCACGAACTGTTTCCCATCGAACGTACCTACGAAATATTGGGTAGCGGAGCCGCCAAACGGACCGCCGGGATTGATATTACAGATCAAGACCCACTTCTTCAATTCCGTACCCTTCACCGGAAGCTCGATCAAGTCCGGGCATTCCCAAACGCCCGCATGCGCTCCTTGTCCTTCCCCGAAACTGCTCTCATACGTCCAGTCCTTCAAATTGGGAGAAGAATAGAGTTGCATCTCCTGCCCTACGGCGAGCACCATGATCCATTTATTGGATTCCTTATGCCAGAAGACTTTCGGGTCACGGAAATCACGTTGCGTAGAAGTAAGGATCGGATTCCGGCCATATTTCTTGAACGTCCGGCCGTTGTCCAAGCTATAGGCCATACTCTGCACTTGCCGGTCGCTGGCCGAGGTATAGAAAGCCACGATAGCGCCAGCGCCAAAACCGGCGGTATTATCCTTATCCACCACACAGCTACCGCTGAAGATCGTACCCAAGGCATCCGGAGCGATCGCCACCGGTTGATGCTCCCAATGAATCAAGTCCTTGCTGATCGCATGCCCCCAGTGCATATTCCCCCACATCGAGCCATACGGATTGTATTGATAGAACAAATGATACTCACCATCCTTGTATACCATGCCGTTCGGATCATTCATCCATCCCCAAGCCGGCGAGAAATGATAGGCCGGACGGAATTTCTCCCGGTTAGACGAATCAAACTGATCGGATAGCTTCATCTCTTTCCAGCAAAGAGCCGATTCCGGGGCAAGCTGGAAGTTGAAGGAGATATGCTTATCCGCATACCCTGATAGATCTACCGGAACGAAATAATCCACCTTATTCACCGCCAAACGAACATTGAAAGTCCGTACCACGTCATTATCGACAATCATATATAACTTGGATTCCGGCGAGGACTCCTCGACCGGAAGCAACAAATACTTGGCTTGCGCATCCACACGGACAATGCTTTGTCCTTCGCCCAGATGCTTTATATCTATAGTACGTTCTGTCGCATATCCGGCCAACGGATCGACAGCACTTAATAAAACGACACCGACAGCCATACATAAACTCTTAAGAAGTCTCTTTGTTTGTTGTTTCATAAACGAACGGATTAAAGGATAATACAGTTTGATTCTCCGCCAAAATTAATAGGATTCTTCCGGATAGAAAAACACTTATCCCCTAAAGATGAGGAGATATGACATTTGTGATAAAGATCGTACAAATGTTATTGATACTCGGTAGGCGTAACCCCGTAGACCGCCTTGAAACATTTAGAGAAGTAAGCGGGCGAGGAGAAACCGGTTCGGTAAGCGACCTCACTCACCGTATACGCGTTCTGCCTCAACAACTGGGTCGCCTTATTCAAGCGATAGGTACGCAAGAACTCGACGGGTGCGGTTCCGGTAAGCTCCTTGATCTTCCGGTGAAGGTGCCCCCGGGATAATCCCAAGGTCTCGCTTAGTTTCTCCACATTATATTCGGGGTCCGCATAAACCGCCTCGATCTGTTCCGCGAACTTACGCAAGAAGGCATCATCGATACTCTCCACCTTTTCCGGCTCGGACAGAAGGAGCTTATTATCCCGCAGCTTCTCCAACAAACGTTCCCGTAACTTCTGGCGCTCTTGCAATAGGTGGATAATCTTGATCTTCACGTAATCCGTATGGAAAGGCTTCTGTATATAATCGTCCGCCCCGCCGGTTATTCCGAAAATCCGTTGACGCTCATCGGTCAAGGCGGTCAATAAGATCACCGGGATATGGCTAAAGGGAAGTTGCGACTTGATCGTCCGGCAAAGTTCGAAACCATTCATCTCCGGCATCATCACATCGCTTACTACCAATGATATCTCCTCCTCTTCCAATACCCGCAAGGCATCTTTCCCGTTCGCGGCCGTCCTGATCTTGAAATGAAGGCTAAGCTCACGTTCCAAAAAGCAGCGGACCTCATCGTCATCCTCGGTGATCAGTATCGTATAAGGATAGGTCTTGGAAAGCATCTCCTTGGTTTCCGAGTCGTCCAACCGGGAGGCTTCGTAGGCTTGATGGGATACGGACGTTTCCATCAGGTCGCTATCCTCGAAATGCGCCTTTCCTTTCCGTAGGCAAACGGTAAAGGTAGTTCTTTGCCCCGGCTCGCTCTCCACACGGATCTCCCCTCCGTGCATATGTATATACTCCTTTACCAAATGCAATCCGATCCCGGTTCCCATCGACCGATCCTCCGTATAGAAACGGTCAAACAGATGCGGAAGGTTAGCGGGTTGGATACCACTTCCCGTATCGATAACCTGTATAAAGACCCGATCTCCCTCTTCCGTCAGCTCTATTCGCACGCTACCTCCCTCCGGCGTAAACTTAAAAGCGTTCGAGAGAAGATTGAAAAATACTCTCTCCAATAAGTCCGGGTCGATCCATAGCGTACATTGTTTTATCGAAGAAGTGAACGTATAGGAGATCACACGTACCGAGGCCATACTGTCAAAATAAGATTTGATCTCGCCAACGAAAGGAACCAAATCGATTTCCCGTACCGCTAGTTTCTCTTGCTTGCCTTCCACCTTCCGGAAATCCAATATTTGGTTGATCACACGCAACAAACGGTTGGCGTTCTTCTGGATCAGTCCTAGATCCGAGGCGTAAGGAGATTCCCGCAACGAGACAATCAAGCGATCCAAAGGGGCGAGAATCAAGGTCAAGGGCGTACGTACCTCGTGGGAGACATTCGTAAAGAATTGGAGTTTCTGCGCCGTCACCTCTTTCATCTCCGCGTTCAAGGAGATTAGCTTACGATTCGCCTGCCTCATCTTCCGGTTTATGTAAAAGGCGTAAATGGAAAGGGCAATAAAACCGATCATCAATAAGGAGATCACCCCTAAAGAGTTTCGCAGGAAATAAAACCGGTCGGACAAACCGTCGATGCGGGAACGCTGCGCCTCGATACGTTGCTTATATTTCTGGAGTTGGTCCGCTTGCAACAATAAGGTGCGGGCAGACTGATGATCTACCGGAGCCGTACGAAGAGGGATAAACTTATCCACCGGCTCCCCCTGAATGATACGCATAGCCGTGCGAATCACTTGCTCCCCTCCTGTCGGATAGAGGAAAGAGGCGTTGATCCGTCCATCTTCCACGGCTTCCAGACCGGCACCCGCCACAGCATCCACGCCGATAATCCGCAAATCCCGTCCTCGGATGGAATCCCATGCTATAAAGTATTCCCGGGCGGCTATGGCCATCATGTCGTTATGGGCGTAAACGAAATCTATCTGCTCGGGATGCTCTAACTTCCGAAGCTCCATCCGGGCCGTATCGACCAACCATTGTCCTTCTATCTTACGGAAAGAAAGATCCTCCCTTTCTCGCAAGGCATCGACAAAACCTTTATGTCGCTCTTGCGCCGGGGAGGTTTGCGTGAGTCCCCATATCTCTAAGATAATAGCGTTCGGGGGAAGATAATGGGCGGCGTAATTGCCTGCCGCTAGTCCGATCTCATAATTGTTCGCCCCGACAAAAGAGGTGTATTGATCGGTATTTACCTTGCGATCTGTAATGATCGTCGGGATTCCGGCACGGTACGCTTCCTCGGCAACTGCCGTGATCGGCTCGGATTGATAGGGGGAGATGATCAAGACATCCACCTTTTGGCGGATCAAGTCTCGTATTTGTTGTATTTGTGTCTCGTTATTGTTTTGCGCGTCCTTTATAATAATTTCCACATCATCATAGTTAGAGGCTTCGATACGCATATCGTTAATCATAGCTTCCCGCCAAGCATCGTCCAGCATACATTGGGAGAGGCCAATAACGTGCCTCTTCTGTTTCCCCGAGCTCGTACAACCACACAATACGATCAAGGTTAACCATACTAGTAAAAAGGGATGCTTCATATACAAGAATAAAGGTCTAACGTATTTGCCACAGGGCTGGCACAACCTTGCCATGCCTGTGGCACGACAGTGCCATACGGATGGCACTGCCATGTCATCGGTTAATGGCACTAATTATGCACCAGTGTCCCGATATTCTCTCCGCTCATCACTTTCTTCAAGTTGCCGTTGGTGTCCATATCGAATACGATGATCGGGAGGTTGTTCTCTTTACACATCGTGGTAGCGGTCAAGTCCATTACCTTCAGGCCCCGGGTATAGATCTCATCATACGTAATATCGGAGAACTTGGTAGCCGTAGGATCTTTCTCCGGATCAGCGGTGTAAATACCGTCCACACGGGTACCTTTCAGCATGACATCCGCCTCGATCTCGATGCCTCTCAAGGAAGATCCGGTATCCGTAGTAAAGAACGGATTACCCGTACCGCCAGACATGATTACCACGTTGCCTTGTTCCAGCAACTCGATCGCACGCCATTTATTATAGAACTCGCCGATCGGTTCCATACGGATAGCGGTCAAAACCTTCGCATTCACGCCCTGAGCGACCAAAGCGGAGCTAAGCGCCAAGCTATTGATCACCGTCGCCAGCATACCCATCTGGTCTCCTTTTACCCGATCGAAACCTTTGGAAGCGCCGCTCAACCCGCGGAAAATATTACCGCCACCGATCACGATACCGATCTGTACACCCATCTCGGCGATCTCCTTGATCTGTGCCGCATATTCATTCAAGCGAACCTCATCGATCCCATATTGTTTACCACCCATCAGCGACTCACCGCTTAATTTTAATAAGATACGTTTGTATTGAGCCATGTTTTGTATATATTTAATATGTAATTCCGCAAAAGTAACGAATAATCCGATATTCGCATAAAAAAGATCGCCCCAACCGGTGTCGGGGCGATCTAAACACTAACCCCGTGTTTTGTAAGCTGCGAGGATTAGCTAAAATTATATGAAACGTTACTGGTTATTTTTTATCTAAGATCTCCAAGGTATCGGCAGCGATCATGAATTCCTCATCCGTAGGAACGACGATGATAGTCACCTTACTGTCCGGAGTGCTGATTACCATCTCCTCGCCACGCATGCCCTCGTTCTTCTCTACATCGATCTTCATGCCCATGTATTCCATGTTCTCACAAACCGCACGACGGGTCGCCCATTGGTTCTCGCCGACACCACCGGTCCAAACCAAGATATCACAACCACCCATAGCGGCGGCATAAGCGCCTATATATTTCTTGATGCGGTAGTTATATACGTTCAAGGTCATGATCGCACGCGGATTTCCGGCAGCTACGGCAGCCTCGATCTCACGCATATCGGAAGAGATTCCGGAAAGACCGGCAACACCACTTCTCTTATTGATCAAGTCGGAAAGGCCGGCACCATCCATGCCTTCCTTATCCATGATGAAAGACAAAGCACCCGCATCCACGTCGCCGCAACGAGTACCCATCAACAGACCCTCAACCGGAGTCAAGCCCATGGAAGTATCCACGCTCTTACCATTCTTGATAGCGGTGATAGAACCACCGTTACCTACGTGAGCCGTGATAATCTTCTGATCCTCATAAGGAACACCTAAGATCTCGCAAGCACGACGGGATACATATCGATGACTGGTTCCGTGGAAGCCATAACGACGTACGCCATATTTCTTGTACATCTCGTAAGGCAAACCATACATATACGCATAATCCGGCATGGTCTGATGGAAAGCCGTATCAAACACCGCTACTTGAGGAATACCCGGGATCAAAGCCTCCATCGCCCGAACACCCTTCAAGTTAGCCGGGTTATGAAGCGGAGCCAAATCAGAGCACTCGATTACCTTATTGATTACATCCTGATTGATCAATACACTGGAAGCGAACTCCTCGCCACCATGTACCACGCGATGGCCCACGGCATCAATCTCCTTATAGTCCTTGATGCAGCCATAAGTAGCGTCGGTCAACACGCTCAGGATAAACTCGATGCCTTCTTGATGGCCGGGGATCTCTCTCTCGATAACCACCTTCTTGCCATCCTTGTCCGTCAATTTCAAGAACGCGCCCGGCAAACCGATTTTCTCGATACCGCCTTGAGCCATAACCTCACCGGAGGTCATATCGAATAACTTATATTTGATAGAACTACTACCGCAGTTCAATACTAGAATCTTCATATTATTAAGTCGTTAGGATTATTATATTATTTTGCGGATTTCAAACCGATGGATTGATTACAAGCGATCGCTACCATCTTATAAATATCGTCTACGGAGCAACCGCGAGACAAGTCGTTCACCGGAGCAGCCATACCTTGAAGGATCGGACCGACAGCCTCAGCGCCACCCAAACGTTGAACCAGCTTATAAGCGATATTACCCACCTCCAAAGTCGGGAATACCAAAACATTCGCTTTACCGGCGATCTCGCTACCCGGAGCTTTCTTGCTACCTACAGCCTCAACCAAAGCCGCATCGGCCTGCAACTCTCCGTCGATCTTCAAATCCGGAGCCATCTCCTTAGCCAAACGAGTAGCCTCCACTACCTTATCTACCATCTCGTGAGAAGCGCTACCCTTCGTAGAGAAGCTCAACATAGCCACACGAGGCTCAACGCCTACGATATTACGAGCCGTAGCGGCGGTAGCGACAGCGATGCTAGCCAACTCTTCCGCGTTCGGGTTTGGCATAACCGCACAATCGGCAAATACCAAAATACCATCATCCCCATATTGAGGAGTCTTCGTGAACATAAGGAACGCACCGGAAACACACTTCATGCCCGGAGCCGTCTTGATAATTTGCAAAGCAGGACGCAATACATTACCCGTCGTATTCTCAGCACCGGCGATCTCACCGTCAGCGTCACCCGCCTTGATCATCAAACAAGCCAAGAACAAAGGATCTTCAACTAGAACCGCAGCCTTCTCGGGAGTCATACCCTTCTTTTGGCGAAGTTGGAAAAGCAAGTCTGCATACGCGGCTTTCTTCTCGTGATTTTTCGGATCGACAAGAGTTGCCTCACCGATGTGGTTCAGTCCGAAACCAGCCGCCAACTCCTTGATCTCAGCGGGGTTTCCAATTAAGATAATGTCTGCTACACCGTCGGCCAGTAATTGGTCGGCAGCTTTAAGAGTTCTTTCCTCGGTACCTTCGGGAAGAACAATACGCTGCTTGTCAGCTTTAGCGCGCGCAATAATGTCTTGCATTAAATCCATAGCGGAAGATATTTTATATTATTTAATAATTGTACTCGTAATCCGGCTACAAAATTAGGCATAATGCAATATAGAGTTTACAAAATAGGCAAAAGAATTACAGGTAGAGATACCAGTTTCAGATCTTTTAACAGTAATTCGTCACTTCCCGCTCCCCGGAGAGTATTTGTTGCAGTTCTTCCGCTGTCACATTCACACTTAACTTACCTTTATGGGCCACGGAGATCTTTCCTCTCTCCTCCGAGACAATAATAACCAGCGCATCTGTCTCCAATGACATCCCCAACCCGGAACGATGGCGCAATCCCATATCCTTGGGAAGGGTAGCGTTCTGGGCGACCGGCAAGATACAACCGGCCGCCTTGATCCGGTTATCGGCTATGATCATGGCACCATCATGCAACGGGCTGTTCTTAAAGAATATATTCTCGATCAAGCGGGCATTTACATCGGCGTTGAACATCTCGCCCGTATGCTCATAGATAGTCAAGTCCATATCTTGCTGGATCACGATCAAGGCACCCGTCTTTTTCCGGGCCATATTCATACAGGCCAAGACAACAGGGGCGACAAACTTCCCTTCTTTCTCCGGATCGCCTCCTCTCTTGGAAAAAAGTTTCCCTAGGAATTTCCAGCCCCGGTGCGAACCTAACGCCAACAGGAAACGGCGGATCTCGTCTTGGAAGAGGATTACCAAAACCACGAAACCTACGCTAATAAACTTATCCAAGATGGCCCCCATCAACCGCATCTCCAATACCTGCGAGATCAAGATCCATACGACGATGAATGATACGACTCCACTGAATATAGCCAATGTGCCCGAGCTTTTCATCAACTTATAGGTCTGGTACAGGAAGAAAGCCACCAGCAATACGTCAATCAAGTCTTTTATACCGAAATGCATCCACATAGTTAATTGAGAATTGAAAGTTGAAAATTGAAAATTATTTGTTGGTCATTTGACCTATGACGCGAATGGCTTCCACTGCTTCCCGCACATCATGTACACGAAGGATATTAGCGCCGTTCAAGAGAGCGTACGTATTCAATACAGTCGTTCCGTTCAAGCTATCCGCAGGGGTTCCACCCAGTAATTTATAAATCATGCTTTTACGGGAGACCCCAACTAATAAAGGCAACTCAAAAATAGAGAACTCCTTTAAATGGCTCATCAATTGGTAATTCTGCTCCAACGTCTTACTAAAGCCAAAGCCGGGATCGAGGATGATATCATTCACCCCTAAAAGCCGAAGCTGGCGTACCTTCCGGGAAAAGTACAGCATGATCTCCTCCATCATATCCGGGTAATCAGTATGCCTCTGCATAGTTTGAGGGGTTCCACGCATATGCATCATGATATAAGGCACCTTCAAATCCGCTACCGTTTGGAACATATCCGCATCCAACTCACCGCCGGAGATATCGTTAATGACAGCCACTCCATATTCCTCTACGCAACGACGGGCAATCCCCGCACGAAACGTATCTACGGACACCGGGATATCCGGGTAATGCTTATTTAATATATGTAAGGCAAACTCCAAACGGCGCATCTCTTCCTCCGGCGTAACCTCAGCGGCATCCGAACGGGATGAATAACCACCGATATCGATCCAATCCCCTCCCTCCGATAAGATTTCCCGGATACGGTCCTCGATAGCGGTCTCGGTCTGTTTGCGGCTGCCCGCATAAAAAGAATCAGGGGTAATATTCAAGATTCCCATCACCAACGGTGTCGCTAAAGAAGTAAGTGTCCCTCTAATATTGAGCATTTTATCTAACATGATCTTTCCTTATTTCCAGCAAAGATACAGGTTTCTCTCTTAAAATCTCCTTCTAGATTCTTCATTCTTTATTTAATTGCTACATTTGCGCCGAATTAGACAGGAATAAATATTTAACGCGATACAGTCATGAGTATTATCGACCTCTATGATTTATTTATACATAACCCTCAAATAACGACAGATAGCCGGAACTGTCCGAAGGGTTCTATCTTCTTCGCCTTAAAAGGCGATAAATTCGATGGAAATCAATATGCCGGGAAAGCCTTGGCATCCGGCTGTGTCTATGCCGTCATAGACAATCCCGATTATTATATAGGCGAACGCACGATCCTTGTTGATAACGTGCTGAAGACCTTGCAACAATTAGCGCACCATCACCGCAAGGTACTGGGGTTGCCGATCATCGGAATTACCGGAACGAATGGCAAGACCACGACCAAAGAGTTATTGGCTGCCGTACTCTCAACGAAATTCAATTTGCTATATACCGAAGGTAATTTCAATAATCATATTGGCGTTCCCTTGACCTTGCTCCGATTGACTCATGACCATGAGATGGCGGTTATCGAGATGGGCGCCAGCCATCCGGGAGACATCAAGGAATTAGTGGATATCGTCCATCCTAACTATGGCATCATCACGAACGTAGGCCGTGCCCATCTGGAAGGCTTCGGTTCTTTCGAGGGTGTGATCCGGACAAAAGGGGAGTTATATGATTATATCCGTCGCTCCAAAGGCAAGATATTTATCAAGAAAGAGAACGAGTACCTTCAGTCTATCGCCAAAGGCATCGAACAAATCACATATGGAAACGGGGATGATGCTTTCGCATCCGGACAGGTAGTCAGTTGCGATCCTTTCTTAGTGTTCAATTGGAAGCAACAAGGAAAGTTGCATACCGTCGAAACACATATGATCGGTAGTTATAACCTAGATAATGTATTGGCCGCCGTCGCCGTAGGCCGCTTCTTCAAGATCCCGGCAGAGCGTATCAGTCGTGCTATCGCCGCTTACGAGCCAACCAATAACCGTTCCCAATTCAAGAAAACCGAGAATAACGAATTGATTATCGATGCTTACAACGCGAATCCGAGTAGCATGAAAGTAGCTCTGGACAATTTCATCACCATGCCCGTACAGCCTAAAGCCATCATCCTTGGAGATATGCGCGAGCTTGGACCAACTAGCGACGAATTACACGCGGAGGTTGTCGAACAGATCAAGAAAGGCCAGTTCGACAAGGTGTTCCTCTGCGGCGAGCATTTCTCCAAGGTAGGCAAAGAGTTCTCCCCCTTCGCTACCACAGAGGCTATGACGGAGGAGCTTCGGAGGCAGCCGTTAAAGGGCTATCATATCTTGATCAAAGGCTCTCATAGCATGGGGCTGGAGAAACTAGCGGATATCCTATAAGCTATCATCGAACAAGACAGTTTTCAACTTTTGATACAAGAAGGAGAGAACCAATAAGATAACTCCCAAGATTATAAAGACGACCACTTTCCCGATCGTAGGCAAGAGCCACAGATCTACCAACACCAACTTTAGCAATACGATCGAGAAAGTGGCCAAACTAATCATCCGGACAACCTTCAGGTGCAATCGCATTCCCACCGCCATTTGCATAAAGCCGGCAAGACTCAACGAGATAGAGAAGCCTGCGCTTAATTCATCCGGCAAGCCCAACTGATTCAACAAATTATTCGTTCCCACGGCCAGTAATATCGTAGACAGCAAACAAATATATAAGGTCATCCCATGCGTACGCTTTTCTCTTGCGTCAAATGACTTATAATAGTACCGCCCCAAGACAAAAATATGCCCCCCGATTAAAAGCAAGGAAACCCATAGCAGGAACCGGGGAATAAAGAGATCATCATACCCGACCCACAAAGACATTCCTCCGAACAGGGATAAAGATAGCCCCAAGAGTAGTCCGTATCCCCCCGCATTTCTTGACACAGGCAAATAGCTTTTCCCTAATAAAACATTCGCAGCAAATAAAACCGCCACCGTAAATGTCTCGATATAGCTAAAGGACACGATCGAAGGATCTACATATGAATAGAAATCGAAAACAAAGGCTATATATAATACGACACATCCCGTCAAGAGAGGCCCTTTCGTAGATATCCTTGTCGGACGTACCAACCAAGCGTCTACCCAATACGATAGCCCCGTAAAAATACCGGTAGCGAACAAGCCATTTATAAATAGGGAAGAATCTCCGTACCGAGCCTCCATACATCCGTGGAAGACATCCATTCCGTAAGAGCCCAGCGTCAAGACCGGAAGTACCCAAGCGAATATCTCGTAAACCCGCAGACGGAAACGACTATAGAACCAGAGAATAATCATTACCTCTGAAGCCCAAAACAAGGTAATAAAGGTCCCTTCCAGTTGGATCGGGATCGTCACCGATACGAACGTAAGAGCGATACCCAATAACGTATGCATCAAGAAAGTGAAAGGTTCCCCTTTCCGTTTGATCCAAAAGAAAAGAGCGAAGTTAATAGCCGCAACAAAAAGGGTTACCAGACCTTTGCAATTCCGCTCAAGCTCCATATTCTGCAGGAGACAAAGGGCAAAGAACAGGAATACGAAATTGTTCAATCCGATCACTCCTAATAAATATTGATTGATCCCCCGGATATTGATTCGTACGATGGAAGCGACCGATAATAAGAAGATCAAATAGAAGGCGATAGAGAAAATAAGTAAATGTGTTAATTGGACACTTCCCATCAAATCCAGATCCGCAGCATACGTATAACCCGCAAAGACGATCCAAGTCAAGGCAAAACAAATTACAGGCAATTCCCCCCACTTCTTATAGATAGATAGCCCGAACATTCCTAGGTCCAAGATCATGACATAGGTAAACAGCACCCAATAACTTCCATCTCCGCTACCCACTAAGAATGGAGCGATAAATCCACCCACCAAAGCGATAATCGCCAGTTCCCCACGATTATAGAGTATAGATAAAGACGACATAAATCCGGTAAACAGCACAAGCAGAATAAAAGCGACCGTTTGGCTAAACAGCCCGTAATAATGATAGGCGATCGCCACCGTTACATAGAAGATCGCGAAAGCGCCTCCCGCCAGCAAAGAGCTAAAGGTACGATAGGAATCCTTCAAACGCCAAGCCACGAATAGAAGTAATCCGCCCATCCCAAAGCCAAGGATCGTACGCAAGGTCTCGTTTATCCATTCCTTATCTATCGCATACTTCACGAAAAGCCCCATACCCAAGACGAGTATCAGGATACCAATTTTACCGAATAAGTTCTCACCGATATATTTCTCATAATTGACAGGCTTCCGCACCTTCTGGGGTTGAGGATTTTTAGCAGGTTCGACAATCGCCCTTACCGGTTCAGGTTGTACGAAAACTTCCGGCTCTTTCAAGATCTCAGGCTCCGGTTCCTTTATCTCGTCCACAACTTCCGGACTATTCTCCAAACGTTTACGCAAGGCAGCGATCTCTTTCAACAATTCCTCCGTTTTCTCTTGTGATTTGGATATCTTATTACGCAAGTTTATCCAAATCATGATCAGTAATAGAAGTATCAGTAAGGTATATTCCATAAACTCTAAAATTATAAGCTTGCCGCAATATACGCATTTATTTATGTAAAAGCTTTCCGAACCATAAAAAAGTCCCGACGATACGAATATCGCCGGGAGCAATTTTTTATCCGGTTTCCTTCCTCACGGAAATACTATCGGAAGAACTTTTTTACTTTAGTATTAACCACACGTTCCCCCATCACGGGATACTTTGTTGCGTGGAAATTATTTAATTAAATATATTTAGATAGAGACGGGACGTGCCCGCCTCTACTGTATCATTTCGAATAAAATAATTATTTAACAACCACCTTAACAGCAGCCTCACCCTCTACAGCTACAGCTACGATACCGGCAGGTACAGCGATTGTAGCGTTATCAGATGAAAGAACTGTCTCAGCAACCACCTTACCTAAGATGTTAGAGATAACAACAGACTTGCCAGCGGCACCTTGGATTGTTACAGTACCATCGTTAGCGATAACAGAGATAGCAGACTCAGCAGCGATCTTGTCATTAGATGTAGGAGTGCTAGTTGTCATTACCTTGAATACTTCTGCTTGCTCAGGATCAGTTGTCCAATAAACAACATTGTTCAAATGAGCCAAATAAGCATTACGAGGTAAATATTTCTCTACATCATACTCTTCACCTTGCTCTTCAGCTGCTTCCTCATCATAAGCCGGATTCAAATATTCTTGAACAGAAAGGATCTTGTAAGCCTCATCGCTATACTCAGCTGCGACCTCAAATGCGACAGCAGCCGGATTCAAGTTCATCGCATTGATTGTATCACCCTTGATTGCGATAGAATCTATACCGCATACAGAACCAGCGATAAATGCAGCACGAACAGCCTCAGCGCCAGCAGCCTCATAAGCATAACCCTTAACCTCTGCAGAATCCAATGTATTCATCAAATAGTTTCTAGTTTTCACACCTTCTTCCGCAAATGCATTAGTAGAAAGATAATACAAAGGCATAGTCTCTTCGAAAGTCAAGCAAGCAGTATCCAACCACAAAGTCAAAGAATCATGCGTATATACATCGCTCTTCAAGATAGACTGTCCTTCTGCCTTCAATACAGCGAAACCATCTTTCTGGCTAGCGATCATCTTGTTATCATCCTCTGTATAAGAAGTGATCTGTACGTGACCGATATTCAAAGTAGCATATGTAGGAGCATCCTTCTTTGCGAACTCGAATGTAGTATTCTCAGTGTTGCACCAGCTAGCTGTATATAGCATTCCAGATCCAGCTAAAGCAGAGATTGCAGAACCATAATAACCATATTCTTCAGTATATTCAGAATAAGAAACCAACTTATATTCATTCTCTACACCAGTAGATAAGAAAGATAATGTAACAGGATAAACACCATTCTCTACATCAGGCTCACCCATTAAATAATAATCAGTTCCATTTTCCTTTTTAGAGCATAAAGTAGCCTTACCTAAACGATCTGTTACATTATACTTGTAAACTTTCACTCCATTTGACTCAGCTACAGTTGAATTTGCCTCATCTAATTCAACCTCTTCTACCTTAAATCTATAAGCAGAAGCCAACTCACCGGCAGCTACATACAATTTGCCATCTTTAACAGTTACATACAAGTTCTCCAATAAATCAGATTTCAAACGGAATGACAATGCACCATTAACCAAATCTTCTTTAGAAACTTTCTTATAAGCTAACTCTTGAGCATCCTCCACTTTCGGGCCTTTTACCAATTGAACTGTATCTGTTCCAAAAGAATAAATAGCCTTCGCATCATCTATTACGCGGATAATAGCACCACCTCTAGTACTATTAGTATTCCACATATTAGCCAAATTATTAGTCTCAGTCAAATACCATAAAGCAGTAGGAACTTCTGTTACAGCACCAGCATGAACTGTACCGTTCTCACAGAAAGAGAATACATAGTATTTTCCTTTGTTCTTATTTGCGGAATGATCCTCATCAGACTTCGCATTGTTCATATCCTTAACAAAGTAAGTATACTCTGGATCCAATGTAGTCGGAAGCTTAACCTCAGCGAAAGTACATTTAGCAGCATCCTTAGTCCAGATTGTCAATTTCTCTGTACCTGCGAAGTTACCAAAAGCGATCATCTCACCATTAGCGGCAACCTCCATGTCATAACACATTTTTGACTTCTTCTCCGTATCATTTGCGCCTTTATATACAGGAGTAGCATACGGATAAAGGATCATCTTGCTATTATCGGAAGGATCTAAAACTACCTTGAAAGCATACAACTCTTTCGCACGACCATTCTCTAGGATCGTACCAGCTGTTACACCGGTAGCCTTATCAGCAGCAGCAGCCTCATCTTTAGGTTGTGCGTCTACAGTAAGTTTCCAGAATTTCTCAGAAGACAAATTAGAAGACCAAGAAGTAGAGTCCACAACTAAATACTTACCGGTAGTTCTATCCTGCAAAGTAACATAACCATCTAAACCGTCAATGTCTGTAGCGAACAACTCTTTGCCTGCCAAAGGATTTCCATCCAGATTTTTGTCGAAAGTCAAAGCGAAAGGAGAACCATACTTGTTATTTAACAAGTCAGCAGTCATGTTTATCTTTGCTGGAGCTGCTACTGTAAAGTTAATCGCAGATGCAGATACAGCCGTTCCCTTTTCCAAAGTAACAATATCTGTTCTTTCAGCTTCCACATCATCTTTAGCGATGATAGAAACAACTGTCTTATTATCCAACTGAGCAGATAAAGTAACGTCAGTCACATTCTCCGGAGCGATAAACACACCCCCATTTTTGAAGTTCCACTCAGCTTGCTTATCCAATGTCAACACTCTGCCTGTAGCGCTATTCGTCAATGTGTACGCCCAAGTATTCGCCAAAGAGACAAAACGATAAGTTACTTTCCATAAGGATTTTTGATAATCAGTGTTCTTGATATCCGCAGTAGGAGCATCAGCCAAGATCAAACTATCAGTCTTTGTATAAGACTCTGTGACAGACAAATATTTACCATCCTCATTGGTCAATTGGTAAACTTTGCCATTTTCAACCTTCGCATTAGCGGTAAAGGCAGTACATAAAGCCAAGCCCGCTACAAGAGTAGAAAACTTTTTGTTCATAATTCTAAAATTAATATTAATACTAGTGTTAATTAAAAGCTCTTTATATATGCATCCCACCTAAATGGGTACAAAACGACTAGTCTAAACGATCGTCTAAATCTTGCGTTTTTCAAGGGATAAAGAAGAAGGTTTGTTTATGGAATCGGTTGTTTCGTGATGGATAGCCTATTTGATTGATAAGAAAGCGGATAAGGGGTGATTTTTTTAACCTTGAAGGGTTGCAAGTGTCGAAGAAACGCGTACCTTTGCAAATGACTAGAAAAATCGATCGTTTAAACTAGTCGTTTTATAAACCTATCTTCATACGATCAATAGCATATACTATATTTTCAATAGAATTTACCCTTTTATCATATATTATATATGTACGAGCGTACATATATAATATAATTATCAAGCAATCAACAAATATTCCTTATTCCTTCAAGTCTTATAATAATGAAACTTTTGTTCACCTATGAAGTAACTTTAGTTCCATAAGCTTAAAACTATAGCTTGATGCCGATGCAACTAAAGTCACAAGGGCAAAACGCCTCTTTCATGCTTTTATTGGTCAAAAAAGAGAGTAATCTATGTATTTGAAAGCTTTTTTCATAAATTTGTCGCTTTATAATAAACTGAGTAAAAAATGAATACACACGAACTTTGCTGCGTAGGACACATCACCTTGGATAAGGTAGTAACACCTAAGAACACCGTCCATATGCCGGGAGGAACCTCCTTTTATTTCTCGCATGCGATAAAACATTTCGATGATATCGACTATACTCTAGTGACAGCCTTGGCTGAATCTGAGATGAAAACGGTGGAGGAACTACGAGCTGAAGGTATCGACGTTGCCGTGATGCCAAGTAAGCACACCGTTTATTTCGAGAATATTTATGGAGAGAACCAAGATAACCGTACGCAACGTGTATTGGCGAAAGCAGATCCTTTCACCGTGGAATATCTGGAGAACATCAACTCTAAAATCTTCCACCTTGGTAGTTTGCTTGCCGATGATTTCTCTTTGGAAGTGGTAAAGTATTTAGCGGGGAAAGGCTTAGTATCGATTGACTCGCAAGGGTATCTACGGGAAGTAAGAGACAAGGATGTATTTGCCGTGGATTGGCCAGAGAAAAAAGAAGTACTTAAATACGTGCACTTCCTCAAGGCTAACGAACATGAGATGGAGGTGTTAACCGGATATACCGATGCCGTGAACGCAGGAAAAGTTATCTACGATTGGGGCGTGAAAGAGGTATTGCTGACTTTCGGAAGCATGGGATCTATCATTTACGACGGTTCCACTTTCCATAAAATCCCCGCTTACATACCGAAAGAAGTAGTAAACGCTACCGGAGCGGGTGATACTTATATGACAGGATATCTCTATAAACGTGCCAAAGGCGCAAGCATAGAAGAAGCCGGACGTTTCGCGGCAGCTATGACAACATTGAAAATCGAAGGAATAGGCCCATTCAACGGCACTAAGGAAGATGTGTTGCGATGTTTAGAGACAGCGGAACAACGAATGCCTGAGTAGTTGAAAATTGAGAATTGAAAATTATTCGCTCTCTCCTAATTTTCAATTCTCAAGTCTCTATCTTTAATTATTCTTGAATGCTTTGCAGAATGTAGTCATTAGCAAGATACAAAGCCCTAACAAGCCGACCACGATATAAGCGTATTTCATATTGAAAGCCTGCGAGATCGCTCCGATCAACAAAGGTGCGATCAACGAGCCGATAAAGCTGATACTGGAAAGGATCGTCAAGGCAATTCCCACCGGAGTTCTCGATTTAGCGCCCACTAAGCTATAAATAGTAGGCACCATACACGAGATGCCCAAGCCTACCAACATAAAGCCTAAGGAATTCACGATCACCTTTACCGTCATCGATTCGAACATTCCACCCAACATGGCTGAGATAAAAAAACCTGCTAAAATAAAGAAACCCGCTAATTGCAACACCTTCTGCTTTCCTAAAACACTATAGGCGGAGTTCGTAAGAAAACGGCCTACCGTCATCATCACCATGAACACCAAGAAACCAATCTGTAAGGACTTAGGAACCTGCAATACCGATTCGAAGTAAAGTCCACTCCAATCAAACATCGCGCTTTCCACCACCAAGGCAAACAGCCCGACGATACCTAACTGGATCAACAGCATTTCCGGCTTACGGATAAAGCTCAACAATGCCGGAGCTTCTTTCTTCTCCGCTTCCTTCTCTTCCTCCGGTGACTCAACCGCCACGTCTTCCTGCAAATACTTCCGGCTTACCAAAACAGTCACTCCAATCAATAATGCAATCAACGTAAAATGCCAGAACGGAGTAACACCGGATACGATCATGATAAACCCGATCAAAGCCCCTAAACAAGCCGCCAGACTCCAACCTCCATGAAATGAGGCCATAATCGTACGCCCATAGAGTCGCTCGATACCAATTCCTTGCGTATTCAAGGATATATCGCAAAGATTCCAGAACACCCCAAAACAGAACAAATAAACACCCAGCAGATAAATATTATGTGCCGTACCTATCGCGAATAAGGCCAAGGCATACCCCAACACACTGACCTGCGCCATAATACGACTCCCCAACTTCGACACCAAATAACCCGCTAACGGTATCGCCACAAACTTACCTACCGGGATCAGGAACAAGACCAAGCCCCAATAGAAAGCGTAATTCACCTCAAAAATATCCTTCACGTCCGGAATACGGCTAGCCCAACTAGAGAAACAAAGACCTTGCGCTAAAAAAAAAGAAAGCATCGCATAACGAATCCGTTCCTTGGGAAAAGCGTTGCCCAATGTAGCATTCATTTTTTCATTCATTATCATTTACTTTTATTGTTATCATTTATTCGAGAAAGGGGCACGCCCCCCATTTCTTCGCAAAGCTATCAAATATATCCTAATATCCTAATCCCCTAAGTCTTAAATGTAGAATTTAAGAGATGGCTTCCCTAATGAAAAATATATTTTACACTTTGGCTGAAACACTTAATTATAACTTAAACCTTCGCTCAATTGAACAATTTGACGATATTCTCCAGCAACCCATACGTTGTCGTTTTCCTTGAATACGGTTTGGGATGGAGGATTCATCATTGACTTTCCGTCTCGTTCAATACCCAAGATCAGACAAGCGTTCTTATCCCGAATGTCAGACTGTTGAATAGATCGCCCGATCAACGGAGAGTCTGGTTCAATATTAAATTGCTCTATTTTGATATTATTATTAAAGCTTTGCGCCAACTGATCTCTATATTCTTTGTCCTGTTTTTGTATTATCTCCTGGAAAAGATCCAATTCCTCATCCGTACCAACAATTATAATCTTATCAAAAGGATAAAGGCGTTCCTCTCCTCTAGGTATATTGATTTGTCGTTCACCTCGAATGATGGAAACGATATTTATTCCATATTTTTGACGGAAGTTGATCTCTTTCAAACTCCGGCCGACAATGGAGGATTCTTGGCCAACAACGAAATCCATCAAGTGCAAATCATTGAAAGGCAAAGATTTCAAGATATTATCAGTCAAAGGACTTCCAATGTTTGAGTCCGTTGTTTTCCCGTTGAAGTTGTCAATAAATCTTTTCTCGATCGAGAGAGAACGCTTTTTCAGTTTTTTGGATAAAATAATCATTAGCAATATCAACAGGGTGATAATAAATCCAACACCAGATGCTACATTAAATATATGGACTATGACTGGCATTAGAATACTTGCGCAAAGGAGCAGCTTTATCGCTATCAAAGAAACCAATGGTCCCCGGTTGAATTTACTATCATTCCATAATTTCAGGAATTCAGGAGAATGATTCTTCTTCATAATGATAGCCCAAAGAAAAGGTAATATAATGGCCAAAATAATAGATAAGCTCAATAGAGCCCCTTTGAAGCCTAATATGTTCTCGCGAATAATTGGATTTACATAAGTGAAAAATATGATAATACTGAATATTGTCAATACTGTATATAGTATTACATCTAGTAACATAGATTTCAACAGCTTATTCCATGTACTTTTATGTTTGACCGTGTTGGATCCGGAAGAATAACGGTTCAACATTAGTTTTATAGATGAAGGCAAATAATTGTCAATCAATTGATAGACCGGGGTCGCCATGCGAATCATATAAGGAGTAAGAAATGTTGTAACGACTGATACAGCGACAATAACAGGATACAGATAATCGTCTGTTACCTTTAAGCTAACTCCCAATGAAGCGATAATAAACGCAAATTCACCTATTTGGGTCAGAGAGAATCCTGATTGTAGAGCTATCTTTAATGGCTGTCCGGACAAGAGGACACCAAGACTCCCAAAAAAGATTTGCCCAATGATAACCAATATGGTTAAGATGCAGATTGGGACAAGGTATTCAATCAATAAATCCGGTTGTATCATCATGCCTACAGAAACAAAAAATATGGCCGCAAACAGGTCTTTTACCGGTTTTACCAATTTTTCTATCTTCTCGGCCTCAATGGTTTCAGCCAATAACGATCCCATAACAAAAGCTCCTAACGCAGAGGAGAATCCCGCTTTAGCCGCAATCATAACCATACCTAAACAGAAGCCTAATGCTATGATTAATAAGGTTTCGTCGTTAAGAAATGGCTTAATCTTTTTAAGAAAACTTGGAATCAGATAGATTCCGAGTAATGACCAAAATATAAGAAACGCTCCTAACTTTAGAATACTTTCCAGCATTTCCATTCCTTCGACTTGCTTGCTGACTGCTAAGGTTGAAAGCAAGACCATCAAAACTACGGCCACTAAATCTTCGACCACCAAGACGCCTAATACTACTCCTGTAAATTTTTGCCCTCTGAGTCCCATGTCATCGAACGCCTTGAATACGATAGCGGTGGATGACATAGAAAGCATACCGCCTAAAAATATACTGCTTAGATGCGAGAAGCCAAGCGCGTTTCCTGCAGTATAGCCTAGAAACATCATTCCGGAGACTATGGTTATAGAGGCGATAACAGCTGTACCTCCTACGGTCATCAACTTCTTGAAAGAGAATTCTAATCCCATAGCAAACAAAAGAAAGATGACGCCTATATCTGCCCATATTTTTATATTGGTAGGATCGGATACCGTTGGTATATAAGGTACGGCGGGCCCGGCAAGAATGCCAGCGACAATATACCCCAAAACGACAGGTTGTTTCAAGCATTTAAAAATCAATGTAATTATTCCCGCCGCAATCAATATAACCGCCAAGTCGGAAATAAGAGGTGCAATTTCAGACATGTTATTCATTATTTTGTGCTCGCAAATTTACATATTAACTTAGAACCATGTTGGGATAAAACAAAAGTACTCTTGTCCTAAAAACATATATGGGAAATATTCCAGGACAACCGCAGCAAATTCCTCCTCCCCCCAAGAGCTTTATCTTAACAGCATGAATACACCAATATCTATAAGCGGCAGTTTACGAGATATAAAAAAAGGGTCTTCATTGCTGAATACCCTTTCTTGGTGATCCGCCTGGGGCTCGAACCCAGGACCCCAACATTAAAAGTGTTGATGCTTTTCACCTTTTAAAAGCCTCGCCTACGGCTCGACTTTCAAAAGGCTACCTGTTGAGCCAGCGAATCTTACGGTTATCTTTATATGTCTTTTGAATCTTCTGCTTTCTTTCTTCGGTTTACATGGTGGTTTACATTTGTACCACGCAAGATGTGATTATTATTTTGTTTATTATCTCGTTGTAAAGTTAGCTGTTTTAGTGGAACTATGCAAGTAATAAAAAGAGAATCAAGTGTATAGATGTGTTTTATTCAGAGGTTTCCAAATGCTTAAAAAGCTACCATATTCTATTTGCTGAAATACAGAATAAAGCGGCTTTTTTCAGTAAGTGGTACTTTTTTCTAATCCTCCCTATAAAACAGATTTTCTTTTAAAAAGGTACTCTTTCTTTTTTATGTCTAATTTTCATTATATCCTATATTTTCTGTTAAGAAGAATAGGAAGAAAAATTGGACAGAATAAAAGTTGTAGATGCTTCATTGTATTATAAATGCTATCAAATAAAAAACGACACTCGTGCTGTTTTAGCACGAATGCCGTTCCCTGTTCTAATTTCAATAATTTTTATCAGAAATTCTATTGAATAAGATAAAATCACTGTCATGCAGTATTATAGAACTGTATTTTGATTTATTCGATTTAATGTATTGTATCAACTTTCTGGGATTCGGGGATAACAGGCTTAAATCTGTATTTGCCGTAATTTCTTCGCCATAGTATTCACTAAGCAGCTCATAAACTGTATTCATCGTGAGTTGCTGATAAGGTACATCTACCTCTGTTCTATGAGTTATGTCTATATTATCCTCTCGTGCTACGTGTTTAACAATATAGTCATTTATCCATAAATAATAATCTTCCGTTTCTACATAATCATCATCGTAATATAGACAAACTCCTTTTGCGTTGGCTTGACAAGTTGAAATGTCATCGTCATTATCTTTGCTGCAAGACACCATGCTTATAAAAGAAACAATAGCAATCATTGCTATCTTAAAAATATATGCTGTTTTCATCTGTGTACGAATATATAAAAGCGGCAAATGAGAATATATCAAATGCCGCCTTGTTATGAAACTTCTAAATGGATTATTGCTTTTGTAAGGTCATGTTATGTTGTGTACCATCGCCTTGAACACTTCCGTCAATGTCGTACCACTTATATTTATAAGTAGCTGTTTTGCCATTGATAGAGATTGCTCCTTGAATGTAATCATCATCATTAAAGACGATTTTCAAATCATTGTCACTTACAGAATAAGTAACCTTTGACCACATGGACGGATTTACCGTAACAGTTCCGTCTGTCTTAAAAGCAAAGGTTGCTCCCTCCATTCCATTTTCATCACTGGCGGTAATCTTCCATGTCGTTCCTGCCAATGTTGAAGGTGTTACAGGTGGCTCATTTTCATCATCGTCAGAACAGGCTGCAAAATTAACGCACAACACTACGGCTAATAAAGCCATTCCAATAAATCTTAATGTCTTCATTATTAAATGAATTTTGTGCTACTCAATACCCGGAAGAAGCAATTTTTATATTTTTATCAAAATAGCCATACAAAGAAAGGTGTGGGTACTTTGGCTTATTATTCTACTGTGGCTCTGGACTGCCTGTCATGTATAATAAGCAAAGCCCACACCAAAATAGTATATAGTTTACCCCATGAGAGATAAGTATATAACTAAGGTGTGGGCGTTCTTGCTCATTATCCACATGACAAGAATTGTCCAGATTCCAGTAGAGGATAATTTTGCTAAACGCCCTTTCGTTTATATGTCCTTTCAACTCCCTAACGCATTAGGTCATTGAAATTGGTGCAAAATTACAGAAAAGCGTTTGTTTGAGCAAGAACTATGCTTATTATTAAATTGTTAGGACGCTATTTTGTGTAATCCAAACAGGTAGGAAATCAACCTCACCCATATAAGAGCAAAATTACTGAATTTCCTACCCACTAAAGATTAGAAGCTAAGACAATCGTATGTATTTAAAAGTTCTTCCTGTCTTAGTCCAAGATAGCGTTTTGTAATGGCAACGCTTGAATGATTGAATAACTCCATTAGCTTGACTAAAGCCAATTCTGAGTTTTCACTATTCATATTATAAACCTGTCTGCCAAAAGTCTTTCTAAGAGAGTGGCAGCTAAAGTTATCAATATGTAGCTTGTACTTCTTTTTCAGTTCTTTCAGAATAATGTTTATTCGTTGTACTGAATAGATTGTACCCTTTTGACTTACCAATATAGGCGAACTTTTGCCTATTGGTTTGATTGCCTTGTAACAATCTGCAATATGCCTTTGCAGTTGTGGATTAATGCGGATAGTCCGTTTCTTACTTGTTTTCTTTTCTATGATGGTGAACTCATCAACATTAAGTATTTGATTCCACCGCAAAGCAAGAATGTCACTTATACGCAAACCAAAGAAACAACCTAAAGCAATTAATAAACTCATAGAGTAATTTTCATCTTTGAATAGCTTTCTTATCAAATTCATAGCTTCATCCCATTGTAGAAAATCAGCCGTTGTATTACTGTATTTCAAGCTCATAATGTTCATTTTTGAGAGTTAGACAATAAAAGTGAATGTCCGGTGCATATCCAATTAATGTAAGTAACTGAACATCAACGGAACATTCACTTTGTGTATTAGTGAATCATTTCCAATAAGAAAATGCCAAGACCCCAAGCCATACGAAAGCAAGTGTATAAAACGGACTAATGCAAAGGAATATAAAAAGTATCACTAAGCATATAATCATGTTTGTTACCCATTTCTGATTTTGTCTCTGTGCCATAATTCTAAATTTTAGATGTTTGTAAAAAATGAGAGATACCCATTACTGAATATCTCCCACTGTGTAAAATCAATCAATAAACCATTTGTAACGCTCGTCACCATGTAAAGCCATGTTGATGCCTTGTGCTATCTCTGTCGCATTATAGGCTCTATCCAAGAAAGAATCTATATAACTTGACTTGTTAGCCCCTGTGAGTAAATTGTAGAACTTCCACATATTTATATCACTGCCAAAGCTACCAAAATTCTCATCCTGTATATATGCTTTAGCTACGCTATTAATCTGTGTGTCTGTAATTAACAATCGGGGTATGCTCTTTTGATAGCCCTGTGGCAAACATTGATATAATCTCATTTTGCCAAGAATTTGCGCAAATTGATGTTCCGTCAAAAAGCTGTTTCCAAGTGTCTGCATCAAATGAATATGCTTTGCTGGATTATAGGCGTGAAACATTTCCAATACCGCACGATATAATTCGCTTGTATTAGAAACTTCCAAACAGCTTTTATAACCGTCTGTTGAAACACATAAGTTTGTGCAAACCATGTTCTTGAATCCAATGAAAACCTTAAACCGTTCTACCGTTTTCTTTGAATAGAGGTTCATGTGATTATAAGCACGCACACCGCCAATCGTTAGAGTGAGTTTGTTTCCCTCTATCGTTTCATAGATAGTAGGTACTTCAATGCAAAACATCATACGTTCAAAATACTGTGTCTTGTCACTCTCTAACAGTTGGTTTGCAGGCTTATGAATCGCTTCGGGGATTCTGCCTTTGACAATGTGAGAAACACGAATGTCGGGTTTATCAATTCTTTCACCTGTAAAGAATGACTGTGTAGCTTCCCAAACCGTTTCAATAAAAGCATTGTGCGAAATAGTCAGTTCGTTGTCTTTTGAAAAGACGGGAACAATACAGTCACTCTTTAAATGCTGTAAATCAATCTCCACCGTATTGGCTTCGATAAAGTGATTCACTTTCTGGACTTTTGTAGTTTCTTCCGAAATAATCGTTGCATCCTCTGCATACTGATTAAATCCACTACCATTTTTCTTTGCCAATGTAGGCAACATAATTAAATTTTCCATACTTTTTGTTTTTAAGTGATTAATGAATTGTTATTCTTTTGTTTTTAGTCAATAGTGGTGGGGGGACTTCGAGGTGTAGTCAGCTTTCGTGTTTATAGCTATCTCCAATTAAAAAAACAGAATAGCAGAACAGGTAGAGAGGAATATTCTGACAATATCCATATATAATAATGTATATGCCTATTTTTCGGGATGGCTCTGTTATTCCAATAAACTATATCTCCTTATAAAGTCTTGCAAGTTTTGTGCTGCATAAAATTTGCAATAGGTTATATATACCGAAAATAGAGGTCTGACTACCGGAACAGATTGGATTAAGCAAAAATTATTTCTTTATGGTTGAGCGTTCAATGGAGTATCTCAGAAGTAAATCATGTATAAATTCAAAATCCGCTATCGTACATGATAGCGGATTAAAGAAATGTGGTTAAAACGAATATCAGTAGATGCTATTCATAGCAAGTACCTTTTTCTGATTCTCCCTATAAAATAGACTATTGAGAAAAAATGTCCTCTTTCACTATATCCGAGATTCTATCAGTCGTAATCCTTTACTCCCTTTTATCTTGCAATCCTCAACAGCATAAAATTCTCGTATTGTTTGCGCTGTGATTGTATTTTTCGGAGATATATCAACCAGTTTATAAAGTCGCAATAATTCATCTTTTATATATTTTAGCGTATAACTCCTCCCTACTTGAAAAGAGTTTCTTAATAGTTTGATGAACTCTATCCCTGTTGTTTTTTCCCGATAGTCTTTCAATATCATAGCTTCCTTTATCTTTTTAGGAGAATAGTTGTATAACTCTATCACTTCCTTGCCAACCTTTTCATAGGCTTCAACAATAAAAGAGTCAAGCCTGCGAAGTTCTTCTATGTGTGATTGGATTATAGGAGAATCTCTGTCGTCTTTCAAGGATTCAAGAATAGACACAATCTGTTTGCGGCTTTCTTTTATGGAAGTATTTTTGTTTTCCAACGTCAATCTTTCCTTGTCGCCCAGCGGATAAAAAAGAGAATCATGCAACACTACTTTAAAATGGTTTGACCTTTTATAGCGCGCTATCAATGAATCTATGTTATTATATGATGACTTTACCAATGCCTCATCTATATAGTTGTCAATAGCGAAATAATCTGTCTTTCCATTTTTGAGCATTCGGTTAAACGGTAGCATATCCAATGCTGCCTTGAAAGCGCTTCTTGATTCTAAAGAAGTTGCACAATCATATATCCGTTTGACTGTCATATATGCGTCTTTGCTCGCTTTGATATATTCTTCAATGCCGGGCAGAGTTCTAACAGGATAGCTTTCGTTGGTATTCACAATATGGTGTATAGTGGAAACTCCACCTCTGAATCGCCCGATTGCTTGTATTTCATCCGTACAAGGGTCTATCATTGTATATTCAGCAAAATATGGTTCTGTCACAAAGACAATATCGGGTTTTTCGTCAAACTCTATATCCAATGCGCTATAAAAACGGCTTGTAAAGAACATATAAGGCTTCTTGTACTTACCATTCCAATTATCATAAGCTCGGTTGAATCCGTTTCGCTTTAACTTATCCACGCTCTTTGTCGAACAGAATACCGCACTATCCTCAATGATATTCAGCTTCCTTATAAGTTGGAGAATCATATCTGTGCTATTGATGAAGAAACAAATGCTTCTCGGTTCTTTCTGTGTTTGTTGGATTTTTGGTAAAGTAACCTTCAATGCTTCAAGTACATTGTTTGTATGGATTATGCCTGCCGTTTTCGTATAATTGTAATCGGGCTTAATCTCTATAAGTCTGAATTTCTGTTCTTCAAAACGAGGGTCAGAAGGGACAATCGGAGTTGCAGACACCATAGCTTTTTCACTGAAAAGAAAGAAGTCCTCTATTGGTATGGTTATGTCCTCCCTATAATCGTTATCCTTGACAAGTTTGTGGCACTCGTCCAATAGCAAGAAACACATCGTGTACATATTCAACCCTAAGTATTCAAATGCTTGCTTGACTTTATAGGAACTTTCGGGAGTGCAAAGTATCTTTATCCGCTTACCATTAGCTATGGTCTCTTCAAGATATTCAATCACATCATCCGTTGTGACTTTCTGCATGACACCAAAAAGGTTATCCTTTTTATGTTTTGGGTCTTTGCACTTACCAACAATAGGCGGTTGGTTCAATTCAATGATAATAGAATGACGGTCTGTCTTGATTTCGGAATATGTAGCCCCTAATCCGGTAAGTGTCTTGCAGAGAATCGTGTTTGATTCAATCGTATAAATATCAGACAAGCGTTGTCCTTGGCTGATAGGTAATGTATAAAAGTTCATAGTTCTTTCTTTTAAGAGAATGGAGAGCGTTGCTTGCTCCCCAATTCTCGGTTAGTAATAGTGTTATCGTATCAATCCTTTTTCTCGTAAGTAGTCAGTAATCGCCTCGTCACGTTCCACAAAGAACAGTATGCTACCATAGCGAAAATTAGCCGTAGCTGTGAGTTTCCCTGTCCTGTCCCGAAATTCAGGGGTAAATTGAATATTCCCGATTTTATTCTCCACAAATAGCTTCAACATATCCTTGCGGAACTTGTTGGCATCCGTTTCTTCGGACTTACTTACGGTATCGGGCTTCACATTGAAGTCCTCTACTTCTCCTTTTATCAGATAGTTCATTACCCATGCAAAGGCTTCTTGCCCTATCTGATAGGCGAAGTTCTTGGTTGTCTTGCTTTCTACTCGGATTGCTTCATAGCCGTGTTGGTCTATGGTGAAGTAGAAAGTGATTCTTTCACTGCGATTCATCATCGCTTTCAACTCTTCGTGAGCAGCCGTATTATCATACGATTGCTCGGCTTGTGGGGTAATCCCTTCAAATGTAAACTTCATATCGTTTTTTGTTTACGTTAACCACTCTTGCATCTACCCACGAAAGCTATGCTGCATCTCGCTTTTCGTATCGGATTGCGAGTGCAAAATTCGGAAGAAATGGCAGGTATATGAAAAGTTTATTGGAGGATGAAAAGAGAAGAAGAGCAAAAAATCCTCCAATTAAGAATTGGAGGATTTTACAGACTGATAACTAATCTATTATATCAAGTATTCTGTTTCTTTTTGCTTTATTCCTGTCGCATTGTCGTTTGTAGGCTGTCAATTCGTTTTTAAAGTACCCTAAGTATTGTAGGACATCATATATAAAGACTGCCTGTCCGGTAAGAATTTCTTTGGAGTACTTGATGAATCCATATCGCATTAGCATTTGGTGGGCATATATGGTTGCTGTGTACTCTTTGCCTTTTTTGTGGAAAGGTCGTTCTTCTGCTTGCTTGATATGTTCAAGCGATATTGAGGTTATGGATAATGGTTGTGGATTATTCTCTGTATAAGTATAGTCCTTATTGCTGTCATTTTGAATCCATTTTATTTCCAATTCTTCGGGAGGGGTAGGCGAATCCCATGTTATGAGCCTTGCATAATCTTCTATCTTATGGGAGGATTTCAAGTTCTCAAAGAATTTTTGCTGTATTGTGCTTTCAATATGTTCCTTTTCGTCTATTGTCAGTTTCCCGAATCCGTCTATAAGGATTGATTTCTTAGATTTCAAGAATATCAGCAAGTCACATAATCGTAATAACACTTCATCTTTTGCTTTAGGGATATAGAAACAATGTATAAGCCTGTACCGCATATTATAATCTTGGCTACAATTCGGAGATATTATCTTGTTTTGTAATGCAAGATTGTATATTGTCTTTTCTATATCTATTGTGTACTGCCAAAGTATAGAATCATTTTCTTTATTTCGTTGGGCTTCGGGTGATTCGTTTAAAAATTTACGGAGTGCTAAGGCTATGGTCTGCATGGCTGCAAGGTCATAATTCGTATCATCATTAGAATTTGCAGCTTGATTATGTCCTAATAAGATATATGTTCTTTTATCCATTCTTTTTTCGGTAAAAGTAAAAAGAAAATCTCACCTGTAATGGATTGCAAGTGAGATTTTTTGATGTTAAAGTAGATTCTTCATGGCTTCATCAATCTGTTCATTATCAAAACTATCAAGATAGATTTGTGTTATTCGTTCAGAACTATGTCCCAATGATTCACTTATAATAGACGTGGAAACTCCTGCACGTTTCAATATAGTTGCATAAGAATGGCGGGCCACGTATGTAGTCAAAAGTATCGGTAATTTCAGTTTTTTGCCTACTTCTTTGAGGTGCTTGTTTATCTTTGCCAATACCTTATGTAGTCTGTTAGCGATTTGTATTTCCGTTTTGTGAAAGGGAGAAAGAACAGGAAACAGGTATGGCGACTTGTCATTTTTATATTTGGCTATAATGTCTATCGCTTTTTGTTGGAGCGGTACGTTTATCAGTTTCTTGGTCTTTTCTCTATTATATATAAGTTGGCTTTCCACGATATTGGAGCGTTTTAGTTTGGCTATATCTATAAAGTTGATGCCAGCATTTAAATAGGAGAACACAAAAACATCAATCGCAAGACATTCCATAGGTGTGTCCCCTTGATACTGCATAATCTTTAATACTTCCTTTTTGCTTATTGCTCTTTTGGCTGTCTGCTTGTTGAGTTTGGAAACTTTATAGGAATGGAACGGATAGCAATCATTCTTGATAACGTGTTCTGCAATAGCCAAATTAAAGACGGCTCGCAAGTGCCTTATTCGTGTGCTTATGGTGCTTACAGAAAGATTCTGTTCTTTCATCCATAACTCATAACGCCTTAACCAAGTGGCATCAATATCAGAGAATGGTATGTCAAGATGTTTGTTGAACTTGATAAAAGAAGAATAGGATACTTCAAACATTCCTGCGTATCTGATTCTGTTCTCTTTCTTCAAATTCTGAATATAAGTCAGATAGTATTCACCAACTGTTTTATTTGTGGTGTTGCTTGTGGTAGATTCAATGAGAGTTGTAGCCGTAAAGTTTTTGCCTGCTATTCGTTTGTCTAAAGCGGCTTTCTGTATTTCGTTGATTCTCTCGTTTATAAGGAGAATAATTCTGTCACGATTGGGGCATTTCGTTTTTGGCAGATTGCTTTTAAAGTCCCATTGTTCCGCTTTAATGGATATACCAAGACTTTGATACTTTCGTTTTCCGTCTTTACAGACGCAAACCATTAGTGGGTGTTCGCCATTGCTAAGTGTCTTTGACTTGTAACACAGTACTTTAATTGTTTCGCTCATACGGTTTACCGGTTTACATCTTGGTTTACATCAGAGCCACCAAACCGTAATATATAAAAGAAAAAAGCGATTATCTGTTTTAGATAACCGCTTGATTTTTAATCTTTTAAAAGTGATTCGCTTGGGGCTCGAACCCAAGACCCCAACATTAAAAGTGTTGTGCTCTACCAGCTGAGCTAGCGAATCATCCTATGCGTTACTTCTGTAATGCGGGTGCAAAGGTAGGGATATTTTTTTAATACGCAATAGATATGGCTATTTTTTTGCGATTAAATCTGAATTTATTTCCTCTTGTTTAGGTTGATGAGCAAGGCTTCTGGAATCTAACTCATTATATTCATGCAAGATAAATCGTTTATAATAAGATAAGCATAAGGTTGTTAATGGGAGGGCTATTATTAAGCCGATAAAGCCTAAGATCGTTCCCCAGATGGATAATGAGAGTAAGATGATGGCGGGATTCAGTCCCATAGCCTTACCCATTATGCGGGGGGTAAGATATAAATCCTGTATACATTGTACGATACCCAAGACTAAAATAGCCATACCAAAGATCAACCAGAAGTTCTCTCCAGTCTCGGCCGAACGCAATAAGCTCAATAGAATCATCGGGATAATACCGATCGCCTGCATATAGGGAATTAAGTTCAGCACACCGATAAACAGGCCCAGCGTGACCGCCAACGGGAAATTAATGATCTTAAAACCAATCGCGAGGAGAACCCCTACAGAAAGAGCGATCAATGATTGTCCGCGGAAATAACGGTTCATGCTGTATTCCACATCCTCAGCCAAACCTTGCAGGAACGGACGGTAACGCTCCGGTATCAAATCGATCCAACCATTCGCGATCTTCTCATAATCCAAAAGGATGAAAATAAAGTAAAGCAAGATCACGAACACGATCGTGATACTGAAAAGGATTGAGAAAGTGTTCGATAAGATAGACCATAACTGGGGCGCAATCTGCTTCACCGCTTTCAACAAATTCTCCTTACTCAATAACTCCATGATCTGGGCGAAGTTCACATTACTTTCCAGATATTCCATCCATGAATGCGGGATCAAAGGGACATGACCTTCACCGGGATCATGTGTGCGGATCAGTTCTAGCGTTTTATCCGCCTCAGCCGCGATGGAAGGAATGACCATGACTACCAGCAACGTTATCAATAGCCCTAAAGTCACCAATACCGCCATAATCGATAAGATGCGGCTCTTAAAACATAATTTATATTGGAAGAACTTTACGAACGGTTGCATCATATAAGCCAGTAACCAAGCGATCAGGAAAGGTAACAAAGCGTTTCGTAATAAGGCTATCAAATAAATAATTCCTGAGATGACCAGTATACCGAACACTATGCGTATTACACGGTCAAACGTAAAAGGCTTGTCAAACAGTGGATTCATATTATTTTCATATCTTTGCTTGCGACAAAGATAGAATAAAGTAGAATATATAAACATCATGATACGTAAAATATCCTTTTTCTTCCTCATTTCTTGCTTATACCTTTCAGTGGGGGCACAGACTCCACAACCTATCAAGCAATTCCTGCGCAAGCCTTATATGGAAGGAGCTTCATTTTCCTTGATCGTGAAAGAGGTTAACAGTGGCGAGACGGTATTCGCTTACGATACAATCCGGCAGCTGACCCCAGCCTCGGTCATGAAAACGGTTACGACCGCTACCGCATTGGAGATACTGGGCGAGGATTATCGCTTTCCCACAACATTAGAATACGACGGCTCCATCGAGAACGGCTTGTTAAAAGGCAATTTATATATCAAGGGAAGCGGAGATCCTAGCCTTGGCTCAGCGCATTTCGCCCCGGATCATAAGCGGTTTCTACAGGAATGGATCTCCGCCTTGAAGAAGGTGGGTATCCATAAAATACAAGGAGCCGTAATCGCTGATGAAAGTATATTCGACACGGAAGGCACTTCCCTTAAATGGGTTGGCGAAGATATGGGTAGTTATTATGGTGCCGGAAGCTATGGGATTTGCGTATTCGACAATCTTTATAAATTAGGGTTGCAAACCGGAGCTCCCGGAACCCGCCCGAAGTTGAAAGGAACCGAACCGGAATTATCCGGCATCCATTTCCATAATTACTTAACGACCCAGCAAGTATCTTCGGATAGTTCTTTTATCGTAGGGGCGCCATTCGCCACGGATCGTTATTTATATGGCATTGTCCCCGCTAACCGGGAATGGTATCCGCTCAAAGGGGATATTCCCGACCCGGCTCTTTTCCTAGCGGATTATCTCACTAGGCAATTGGAACATGAAGGGATCACGGTCGGCGAATCACCGTCTTGTTTCCGTATCTTGCGGGAAGCCGGTAGGTGGCAACCCGGGAAACGGACCGAGATTGTTACCACTTACTCCCCTACGCTTCGGGAAATCGTGGAAGTGACCAATCATGTCAGCCATAATTTATTCGCCGATGCCTTGATCAAGACGATCGGCCTACGATATACGCCCCGTAAGGGAGAGATCATATCTTCTTTTAACCGGGGTATCCAGGTGCTTCGGGACTATTGGCAAGGGAAAGGACTCGACCTCTCGTGCGTCTGGATGTACGACGGTAGCGGTCTTGCGGTTACCAACAAGTTATCAACAGCTTTTGTGGCTGATTTATTGATTTATATGAAAACCTGTTCACAACAACACACAGCCTTCTACGAATCATTGCCCGTAGCGGGGGTAGAAGGCTCGGTGAGGAACTTCTTAAAAGGCTCATCCCTCCAAGGAAAAGCTCATCTTAAAAGCGGAAGCATGAGCCGGGTAAAAGGATATGCGGGATATATAAACAAAGGCGATAAGCAATACGCCATCGCCCTATTCGTAAACAACTATTCCTGCGACGGACGTCCTATGACCGTAGCGATAGAGAAATTATTGCTCCAGTTGTTCAACTAACCAGCGGTTATTTCGGCAGGATCGATCTACGCTCTATCATCTCTAGGAAATGCTGTTTATAATTGTCGGAGATCGGGATATACTCCTTTCCAAAGACAATCCGATTCCGCTCGATCACCTTGATCTTCTCCGGCTGGACGATAAAAGAGCGATGAACACGCACAAAGCGATCCGAAGGTAACATATCCTCCAAACTCTTCATGCTCATCAACGAAAGGACCGGACGGGGCTCATCCTCCACGAATATCTTCACGTAATCCTTTAATCCTTCAATATATAATATCTTGCGCAGCTCTATTTGCAACAGCTTATACTCACTCTTGACGAAAATACTCTCCATCCCGCCCTTCTCCGCGATTGGCGCGGATCCTTCCTTCTCTTCCGAAGACACCGGCTTACGGAGCAACTCATACCATCGCAACGCCTTATTCGCCGAGGCAAGGAAGTCCGGATAACTAATTGGCTTCAACAAATAATCCAGCGCGTTTACTCGGTAACTATCCACGGCATATTGATCGAAAGCCGTCGTAAAAATGACACGGGTATCGGCGTTCAAGATACGGGAGAACTCCAATCCGCTCAACTCCGACATCTGGATATCCAGAAAAAGCAGATCCACCGGCCGATCCCGTAAGTCGGAAAGAGCGTCCAAGGCACTATTATAAGTCCCTTGTAAATCCAGGAACGGAGTTTTCAAGACGTAGCTTTCCAGCAAGCTAACCGCTAAAGGTTCATCGTCAATAATCGCGCAAGTCAATCTCATATCTCAGTCTCGTTTATAGTAATTGATAGATAAGAAGAATAGTTATCCCCCTCCCGACCGCATTGGAACGAGAAATGCCCCGAATAGAGCAGCCCCAAGCGTTTCTCCAGATTCACCAGCCCGATACCGGAACCACTTTTATCTTGATCCGGGCTTTTCGGGAAATAGCTATTCACAATAGTACAAACTACCTCCGCCCCCTCCTGATGGATATCCAAATGGATGAAAGACGGCTTATTATTGCTCACCCCATGCTTAAACGCATTCTCGACCAAGGAGATAAACAACAGGGGGGCGATCAAGGTTCCCGGGGAGGAAGCGACGATATTCGTTTTCAGCTCCACATGTTTGGGCAGGCGTATACGCATCAGCTCCACATAATTACGAAGGAAGTCGAAATCCTTCTCCAATGGGACAAAAGGCTGGCTACTCTCATACAAGACATAGCGAAGCAAGCGGCTCAAATCGTGCACCGCCTCCTGCGCCTTCTCCGGGCTGAACGCTATCAAGCTATAGATATTATTCAACGTATTAAACAGGAAATGCGGGTTAAGCTGGCTCTTCAAGTTCTGCAATTCCGCCTCGGCACGCTCCTTCTCCAGTTCCCGCTGGATAGCCGCCACCCGGTACCATCCGTCCGTCATCTTGATCGCCACGCTAAGGCCGGCTACCAAGGAGTAGATAACGGCGTTGACGAGAAAGAACCCCACCGTCTCGTTCAACGGGCGGGGCGGACGAGCCGGATGATGCATCTCCGGCGGATAGAAATAGCGCATGCAGAGATGCACGAACAGCATCGTAGCCCCGATAAGCAATAGATTGATCAACAGGAAACGCCCTGTCCGGCGGTTAAACAAATACCGCCTCACCAGCCACCCGTAATTCAAGTAGAAGACGAGCATGAAGGAAAGCGGCACGATGATGCTCCGGAAATAGCCCTCGAACGTGACTTGCGACTCCCTCCCCGTGAAGAAGAAAGGGGAGCAGAACAGGATACCCCATCCCGCGATGTGTATCAACTTTCCCAAACCTTTGATAGGGGGAGATTGTGGTGTGTCATTCATCTTATTATCCTCTTTAGTGCTACGCAAATATAGTCATTCCTACCGTTATATGAGCCATGTAGCCTTATCTAGTGAGCATCCGTCTACTCATAGCGTATGGCCTCGATCGGGTCGAGCTGCGCCGCCTTCTTGGCCGGGTACCATCCGAAGAACACGCCCGTCACCGTACATACCACGAAAGAGAGCAGTACGCTCCACGGCTGGATATAGATCGGGAAATGCGCCACGACATTCACGATCAAGGCAGCTCCCACGCCGAAAAGCACGCCGATCAATCCTCCGGTCACGCTGATAAGGATAGACTCGATCAAGAACTGAGCCAAGATATCCATGCCTTTCGCACCGATACTCATACGGAGGCCGATCTCCCGCGTACGCTCCGTCACGCTCACGTACATGATATTCATGATACCGATACCACCAACGAGAAGAGAGATACCAGCCACCGCAGCCAGCAACGTCGTCATTATATCCGTCGTACTTGTCAACATCGTGCTCAACTCCTGCATACTCCGGATCGTGAAATCATCATCATCGGTTTCCCGCAACCTATGGTTACGCCTCAGTATCTCCGATATCTCGTCTATGGCTTGATCGGTGTACTCCTCCTTGAGCGCCGAGCAGGTTATGCCTTGCAAATGGGTAATGGCCAAGATCTTTTTTTGAATAGTTGTGTATGGAGCTAAGATCAGGTCGTCTTGGTCCATTCCCATGCTGTTGTATCCTTTGCTTTTCAGTACGCCCACGACCCGGAACGGTAGCTTCTGGAAACGGATCACCTTACCGACGGGATTCTCTCCGCCGGGGAAAAGGTTATCCACCACCGTCTTCCCGATCACGCATACCTTGGCGGCGGTCTGTACGTCCTGATCGCTGAACATATCGCCATCCTCCACCTCGTATCGGCGTATCTCCATATAATCCGGGCTAATACCGTAGACGGTAGTCGGGGCGTTATTGGCGCCATAGATGGCCTGCCCACTACTGTTCACGGAGGGCGAGGTGGCGGAGACGTAGCGAGTCTCGTTCACGATATCCTCGTAGTCCTGTAGCTTCAGCGTCTCCATGGCAGAGGCGTCTTGGCGTACGCCGCCACGCATGTCGGCTCCCGGCTGGATCATGATCATGTTCGAGCCCATCTCGCTGATCTGCGCCTGTATACTCCGCTTCGAGCCTTGACCGATGGCCAGCATCGTGATCACGGAAGCCACGCCGATGATGATACCCAGCATCGTGAGGAATCCCCGCAGCTTGTTGTTGGCCAAGGCCCGGAGGGCTATCTTTAGTAAATTCGTCGTATTCATTCTAAATAATATGCTATTACCACATTAATTCATTATTCTAATCATCATTCTTGGGCAGGCGGGCCAAAGCCTCAGCGGCGCTCAAGATATTCGTATTCACCGTATCGGCGGTTACATGACCGTCGCGCAACGTGATATTCCGGCTGCTGTATTGGGCAATCTCCGGGTTGTGGGTGACGAAGATAATCGTGCGTCCCTCGGCGTGCAGGCGCTGGAAGAGCACCAAGATCTCGAAAGAGGTACGGGTATCCAAGTTGCCGGTAGCCTCATCCGCAAGGATCACCGCCGGATCGTTCACCAAGGCACGGGCGATCGCCACACGCTGCATCTGGCCACCGGACATCTGGTTACTTTTATGCATCAGTCGGTCTCCCAAGCCCACGGCGATCAAAGCGTTGACCGCCTTCTCCCTACGTTGGGCCGCTTTATAAGTAGGATTGTACATGAGAGGAAGCTCTACGTTCTCTACCGCTGTCGTCTTCGGTAACAGATTGTAATTTTGAAAAACGAATCCGATCTTGCGATTCCGGAGGGTCGCTCGCTGCCGCTTGTTCATGGTGCGCACGGATACTCCGTCTAAGTAATACTCCCCGCTCGTAGGAGTATCAAGGCAACCCAGCGTGTTCAGCAACGTACTCTTTCCGGAGCCGGAGGTTCCCATGATCGTAACGAACTCCCCCTCGCGAATCGTGAACGACACGCCTCGCAGGGCATGGACGGTCTCGTCGCCTACGTGGAAGTCTCGTTTTATATTGTCTAATGTGATAATTTCTTTCATGACGCAAACTATCTCTTATTTTTGTTGCTTCCCGGAGGGCCCGGCATGAAGGGGCTACGCTCCGCTCCTGCACCTACTTCCGGCATGTTGGCGGCGCTCGCTAAATCTACGGCTACCTCATCGCCCTCGCTCAAGCCCTCGGTTACTTCGGTCACGCTGTTGTTGCTGGTTCCGACCGTAATCTGCCTCGGGCTCAAGGTATTTCCTTGGCGTGACCAAACCAAGCGTTTTCCGGGTTGTACCTCCGCATTCGGATCCGTCACGGTCATACCCAACGATTCCATGATAGCGGGCTCAGGGATGAAACGAAGCGCTTTGTTCGGCAAGGTCAAGATATTCGCACGTTCCAACGTATAAATCGTGATATTCGCCGTCAAGCGAGGTTTCAGTTTCAAGTCCGGATTATCTGCCGTAATCACTACCTCGTAGGTAACGACCGTAGAAGAAGAAGTACTGGAAGAAGCGCTGGAGGTGCTTTCGCTATCCCCAAGGCGAATCTGACGAACCACGCCCTCGAATTGATCGTTCGGGTAGGCATCCACCGTAAAACTAACTCGTTGACCTTCTTCCACGTTCCCTATATCCGCCTCATCCACATCCGCTATTACCTGCATCTTCGTCAAGTCGGCGGCAATGGTAAACAGCGTCGGGGTCTCGAAGCCAGCGGCAACGGTCTGTCCTTCCTCAACAGCCCGGTTGATAACCACTCCGTCTATAGGGCTCGTGATCGTGGCATATTCGAGATTACGGTTTACCTTTACCATGGAGGCCTGACTCTGGTCGTAAGCGGCCCTCGCCTTCTCGTAATTATAGGTAGCCGTCTCATAATCCGTATCGCTAATCAATTGTTTCTCGTGAAGCACCTTGCTACGTGCGTAGTTCTTCTGTTGATACTCGAACTCCGTCTTGCTGCTCGCCAATTGCGCCTCGGCGGAACGAAGCTCGGCTTGGAGGTTGATCTTATCCATCTCGGCGATCAGTTGGCCGGCTTTCACCACGTCGTTATAATCAGCGTACAACTTATCGATGATACCGGAGACCTGCGTACCTACCTCAACCTCGGTAACGGGCTCTACCGTACCGGTGGCCGTAACCGTATTCGTGATCGTGCTGCGCCCTACTTTAGCGGTCTCCAGCTTGATCCCGCCTTTCGAGGATTTGCCCGTGAAAAGGAACACGCCCCCCGCTATAAGGATAACGGCAACACCGCCCATGATTAGTTTCTTCTTGTCCATATTCTGATTCGTTTTATTTCTGTTTTACGTTGTATTCTTGTTCAAAAGGCCCCCGCGACCTCCGTCGCAGGGTAACCTTGAAAAAAGAGAGTGGAGTAAATATATCCATTAGTGGGTTAATAATTCTCCGCAACCGGCTTCTTCTGATAAACATTCAGCAATTGAACGCTCATCAAGGCCATGTATTTCGCTTGTAGCTGCTCTTGCTGGGCGGTCAGATAATTGTTCTTCTCCGTCAATAGCTCAAGCGTATTTTTCATACCGAGGCTGAATTGCTCATCGATCAAGTTATAGCTTTCTTTCACGTAACTCAAGCGTTCGGTAGCCGAGGTATATTGGGTCTGCGACGAGGTAGCGTCCAGATAGATCCCCTCCACGGTTTGCAGCAATTGTTTTTGGGTATTCAGCAACTCCAACTGGCTGGTGGTAATCGCGTATTTCGCCTTGTTATAGGCCGTCTTATACTGACGGTTACTGAAGATAGGGATGCTGATCGTCAATCCGACACTCTCGTTGAAACTATTCCAGACCTGGCTACCGAAAGCGTAATCCGTTCCGGAAAGATGGCCGGTACCCAGCCCGGCGTTCATGGAGAGCGAAGGAAGGAAAGCACCTTTCGCCTTTTTCTTCTCCAGCTCGGCGATGTCCACGGCCAGCTCACTGCTCTTTATTTGCGGCATCACGGCCAGAGAGGTATTGTAAATCGTTTGCTTGCTCGGAAGCGGGGTTAAGATATCTTTCTCCGTAAGCTCCGGCATCACCAATTCGATCTCTTCGGTTATATCCAGTTCTAGTAATTGCTTCAATTGCAACTTATAATTGTCTAGATTCGTCTGGGCTACGACCAATTGATATTTATCGGTGCTTAACTGGCTTTCCAACTGAGCCAAATCCACTTTCGAGATCGAACCGGCACGTAGCAACTCCACCGCACGATCCCGTTGCGCCGTAGATACCTCGACCGTATTTTGGTTGATACGAACGGACTCCATCGCATATAGTACCTGCATATAGGTCTGTATCAAGGAGATTTGGATATCATCCTCATTTTGCTCGATACCCAGCTCATCGACGGTATTTTGTATTTCCTGTTGCTTGATCGCCTGTACACGTTGCCCTCCATCAAAAAGCGTCCATTTAGCGTTCAGCGCATAATTACCGCTATAGCTATTATTCGTAGCGGCGTCGCTCGAAGGATAATTCACGAATCCTTGGGTAACCGAAGCCGAAAGGGAAGGGAAAAGCTGTGCTTTCGCCTGCTTCGTATCCTCTATACCGGAAAGATGCGACACCTTGCTTTTCTTTACTTGGATATTATGCTCCAAAGCGTAATCCAAGCAAGCGCGCAACGTCCATCGGGTAGGTTGCTCTTGTGCCTTACTCCCTACACAGAGGAAGAACAGACATGCGAATAATAAAGCGTATTGTTTCATATTGCCTTCGTTTTCTATCTTTTTACGAAAGCAAAACTATATTACCTTAAAAACATGGGCAACCAGACTAGAAAAAGGGGCTGTTTTCACCGATTAAACGGGCAATTCCATCGACATCGGGATTACCAATATAAAATAATACCCGCGATACCCGCCAAGATGATCATCAAGATAGGATGTACCTTGAATTTCCATGTTAGGATGAAAGCGGCACCAAAGATCAAGAAGCTCTTGTAGTCGATGAAGTTCTCTTTATTCATTAATAGCAAGGCAGCGGCAGCGATCAGTCCCACCGTAGCCGGGCGTAATCCAAGGAAAGCCGCCTCTACATATTTATTATTCCGAAACTTAGCGAAGAAATAAGAGATCAGAAGGACCAATAAGAAAGAAGGCAGACATACCGCAAATGTCGTCAGGCAAGATCCTAGGATACTCATCGTCTCCGAATACCCCGCATTATGCACCGCCGTATACCCTATATAGGTGGCGCTATTGATACCGATCGGTCCGGGTGTCATTTGAGAGATAGCGACAATATCGGTAAACTCCTGCAAGGAAATCCAACCATAGCGGTCCACCACGTCGGCTTGTATCAAGGATAACATCGCATACCCACCACCAAAGCCCAATATACCGATCTTCAGATATACATATAATAATTGTAACCAAATCATATCAGCCCTTCTTATTTAAACCATACACCAAACCTCCGGCTATAGCCGCCAAGATAATCCAAGCGGGAGACACCCCACCCATCCAGATCAGCAATGCCGCCCCGACAGGTATGATCATTTGCACGTAACTCAACTTGATAGAACGTGCGGTTGTCAGACAAGGCACGGCGATCAAGGCGACCACCGCCGGACGCAATCCCATAAACGCCTTCTCCACCCATACATTATCCTTTACCTGCGTAAAGAATAACGCGATCAAGAGCATGATTACAAAAGAAGGGAGAATCGTGCCCAAGGCACAAACAAAACCGCCCCATGTCTTCTTCAGTTTATAACCCACGAAGATCGCTATATTCACGGCGAAAATACCCGGCAACGATTGGGCCACGGAGAAAACGTCGATAAAGTCCTCTTTCGTCATCCACCCCCGGTCTACCACATCCCGCTGGATAAGCGGCAACATGGCGTAACCACCTCCGATGGTAAACATACCGATTTTCACGAATGTCAGAAAAAGCGTCCAATACATACCCTTATCAGTTTACGTTGGCTAACGTCCTAAAAGCCTATTGTAAGTTTCTTTATTATTAATAATCTGAAGCGCTTTCTGGTAACTCGGATTATCATCATTGATAATCTGGAAGTACTGCGCCATATCATAGAGATCCCGTGCGATAAGCGCCTTGATCTGAAGCATGATCAACGGCTTCGAACGATTATATTCTTCTTCCTCAAACTCAATCTTCTCATCGCCGGCCATCTTCAGAAGCTCCTCCATGATATCCTCTCCGACCACGAAATCTTGCTTATATTGCTGGAACTTCGGATATTTAGCCATCATCTGGTTCCGATTACGATCCAGATAATTCATGGACACCCGATTGACTAAACCGGAAGCTACCAGTTTCCGGTGATAATCCGTATAGCGAGTCGTATCTACCGGGATGAACACGTCCGGCATAATACCTCCACCTCCATATACGGTACGCTCGGTAACCAAGGTGTTATACTTCATTGAATCGGGGAAATGAATGCTATCGGCACTCATCAGCTCCCCCCGGTTATAACGGTCGATCAGATCATGGTGGTACTCCTCGATCTTCCCGTTCTCGTAAGGCTTTTGTATACAACGTCCGGTGGGTGTATAGTAACGGGAAACCGTCAAACGAATCATGGAACCATCCGGCAGGGGAATCGGTTTCTGTACCAAACCTTTACCAAAGGTACGGCGACCTACGATCACGCCCCGGTCCCAATCTTGAATAGCGCCGGAGACGATCTCGCTGGCCGAAGCCGAGGACTCGTCCACCAGCACGACCAAACGTCCCTCTTGGAATTGTCCGCGAGCGGTAGAGTTCGCCTCCTCACGAGGTTGCTTACTCCCTTTCGTATAAACGATCAACCGGTTTTTATCCAAGAACTCATCCGCCAGCTCTATGGCGATATTCAAATATCCCCCGCCATTGCCCTGCAAATCCAGAATCAAGTTCTTCATGCCCTGTTTCCGGAGCTTCTCCAACGCCTCCCTGAATTCATCGGCGGAAGAAGCGGCGAAACGGTTCAACTTAATATAACCGGTATTCTTATCCGCCATATAAGCGGCATCCAGACTATACACGGGAATCTTACCGCGAACGATCTTGAAATCCATCAATTCCGGCGACTTGCCTCGCTTTACTTTCACACGCACCTCGGTACCTTTCGGTCCGCGTAGTTTCTTCATGATATCGGTAGTCTTCATCTTCACGCCGGCGATCAAGGTATCGTCTACTTGGATAATACGGTCGCCCGCCATCAACCCCACCTTCTCAGAGGGACCTCCGGGGATTACCTGAATCACGTAAAGCGTATCCGTCAACATATTGAACTGTATGCCGATACCATCGAAATTGCCTTGTAAAGGCTCGGTCATCTCTTTCGTCTCCTCCGGATCCATATAATTGGAATGAGGGTCTAGCTTATCCAACATACCGACTATAGCGTCTTCCACCAACTTCGTCTCGCTAGTAGAGTCGACATATAGATTAGAGATGGCGAATAAAGCCAATTGGAGCTTCCGGGCATCCATATTCGCTTTTTGCGCTGTCGCTCCGGTAAACACACCTAGGACGATCAGCAGGGATAAGACGATTCTTTTCATCAGATATATTCGTTTCATAATTTTCAATACAATCTCGTCTCTTTAGGGACGAATTGGGAAATGTCTTTGCCGTAGCGTAACAACTCACGGACAATGCTTGAGCTAATATGCGTATGCTCCGGTTCCGTAAACAAGATAAAAGTCTCGATACCCGTCAACTTACGATTCACGTCCGCGATCGTCTTCTCATATTCGAAATCATTGACCGTACGGATTCCTCTTAAGATAAAGCCGGCTCCGACCTCTTTAGCGAAATCCACCGTCAATTGATTATATGACATGACTTTCACCCTTGGATTATCCTTGTATAGATTCCAGATCGCTTCCATCCGCTTCTCCAAGGAGAAATAGGTAAGCTTCTTATCGTTGATACCGATCGAGATCACGATCTCGTCCACCAGTTCCAACCCACGCCTTACCAAGGATTGATGCCCGATCGTAAAAGGATCGAAGGTACCGGGAAAAAGCGCGATACGTTTATTTTCAATTGATGACATCTTCTTCAACCACTAAGTTATCGATAATAAAGTTCTGTCGCTCCATGGTATTCTTCCCCATATAGAACTCGAGCATATCTTTCACGAGGTCCTCTTTCTTCATTGTCACCGGATCAAGACGTATATCCTTGCCGATAAAATGCTTGAACTCATCGGGAGAGATCTCTCCCAGACCTTTGAATCGGGTGATCTCCGGATTCTTCCCGGCAGCGGCTATGGCAGCCAAGCGTTCCTCCTCTGAATAACAATACCACGTCTTCTGCCGGTTACGTACCCGGAATAACGGGGTTTGCAAGATATAAACATGATTACGCTTAATCAAATCGGGGAAGAATTGCAAGAAGAAGGTAATCAACAATAAACGGATATGCATCCCGTCCACGTCGGCATCTGTCGCGATAATCACCTTATTATACCGCAAACCTTCCAAGCCATCCTCAATATTCAAGGCCGCTTGAAGCAAGTTAAACTCCTCGTTCTCGTAAACGATCTTCTTTGTCAAGCCATAACTATTCAAGGGCTTACCCCTCAAACTAAATACAGCTTGGTAATTCGGGTTACGGCTCTTCGTGATAGAACCGCTAGCCGAGTCACCCTCCGTGATAAAGATACTACTTTCCTCTAGCAGATCCCCTTTCGAGTCGGTCAGGTGAATCCGGCAATCCCTTAGTTTCTTATTATGTAAATTCGCTTTCTTCGCACGCTCGCGGGCCAGCTTCGTAACACCGGCGATCGCCTTGCGCTCTTTCTCGGACTCCAAGATCTTCTTCAGTAAAAGCTCCGAAGTCTCCATATTCTTATGCAAATAGTTATCCAGGTCATTCTTGATGAAATCACCGATAAACTTCGCTACCGTAGGGCCGTCCGGTCCTATATCTTTCGAGCCGAGCTTGGTCTTTGTCTGGCTCTCGAATACAGGCTCCTCCACTTTTATGCTGATAGCGGCCACGATACCCGCACGAATATCCGAATACTCGAAATTCTTATTGTAATATTCCTTGATGACACGGCCTACAGACTCCTTGAAAGCGGAAAGGTGCGTACCGCCTTGGGTGGTATGCTGGCCGTTCACGAACGAATAATATTCCTCTCCATATTGGTTGCTATGCGTGATAACCACCTCTATATCCTCCCCTTTCAGGTGGATGATCGGGTAAAGAGGCTCGGTGGTCATATTCTCGTTCAACAAATCCACCAGACCATTGCGGGAATAGAAACGCTTGCCGTTGTAAATAATGGAAAGTCCCGAGTTCAAGAAGACATAGTTCTTTAATAGCCCCTCGATAAACTCGTCCTTATAATGATAATCCTTAAAGATCTCCCGGTCCGGGACAAAGAATACCTGCGTACCGTTCGCCTCCCCGGTCGGTTGGATATCCGATTCCTCCGTGACGATCGCCTTACTATATTCCACCCGCTTACACTCTCCGTCACGGTAGCTGGTTATCAAGAAATAACTACTCAAGGCATTCACCGCCTTGATACCCACACCATTTAAACCCACGGATTTCTTAAACGCCTTGCTATCGTATTTAGCGCCGGTATTCATCTTGCTAGACACATCCACGACTTTACCCAGAGGGACACCACGGCCATAATCCCGTACGGCTACCGTACCTTCCTCGATAGTCACCTCGATACTTTTGCCATACCCCATCATGTACTCGTCGATAGAGTTATCCAGCACCTCCTTCAACAACACATAGATACCATCATCGGCATAGCTACCGTCCCCTAGTTTTCCGATATACATACCGGGACGCCGGCGGATATGCTCCATCCAGTCCAGTGTCTTGATGTCATCATCGTTATATTCCGTAGGTTGTTGTATCGTTGAATTCAGCTCATCCATATCTCTTATAACTTTTTAATATACGCTCTTCTTGATTTATGATGCTCTCGCTTGAAATAATCCCATTGCGCTTGTACGGCGCTATTCGTCTCCAGCTCCGGGTTACTCTCGGCGTAAACGGCACCGATACGCTTATAGACCGGAATCAAGTCATTAAATAATAAAGCGTTCACACCTTTACTTTGATATTCCGGCAAGACTCCTGTCAAATACAGGTCGATTACTTTCGGTTTGCTCTTCAACGCCTTCAGCAAATGAATCCACCCGAAGGGTAACATATGCCCACGAGCCTTTTGCAAGGCTCTCGATAGGTTGGGCAGGGAGATGCCAAAGCCAACCACCGCATTATCCTCTTCCCTTACGATCAGCGTTACCAAATCATAACGCAGCATAGGGATATACATATTGATATAATAATCAATCTGCTTCTCGGTCAATTGCGCGAAACCATACAAGGGAGCGAAAGCCGCGTTCAATGTATGGAATACCGGACGGGCGTAAGGCATAATCTCCTTAGCGTTCTTGAACTTCAGCACCTTCAATCCGTATTTCTTCTTCACGATCTCACCGATACGCAAATGCTTCTCGGGAACGCCATCCGGTATATAGATCTTAAATTCATGCCAATCTTGATCCTTTCCGTATCCGATACGCTCCACTTGCTTGGGGTAATAGGGATAATTATAAATCGTAGCCATCGTACCGATCTGATCGAAACCCTCGATCAACATACCCTCGTGATCCATATCGGTAAAGCCCATCGGACCGTGGATCTCCTCCATGCCTTGTTCGCGGGCCCATTTCTCGACAGCGCCAAAAAGGGCATCAACCACCTCGTCATCATCAATAAAATCTACGAAACCAAAGCGGGCACGTTTCTGTCCCCAAGCCTCGTTACTCGGGTGATTCACCATACCGGCGATACGGCCTACCACCTTCCCGTCTTTATAAGCAAGGAAGTAAATAGCGTCGCACACCTCGAACGCCGGATTTTTCTTCTTATCCAGCGTCATCATCTCTTCCTCTATTAAACCCGGTACGTGATAGGGATTACCCTTGTATAATTCGATATTGAACTTGACAAACTTCTTAAGCTCCTTCTTACTGGTAACTTCTCTTATCTCTACGCTCATCGGTAATTTTATTTAAGCGGCAAAGTTACATAAATAATCTTTTATCATGGCATTATAAAACAAATTTATACCTTTGTAAACTCAGATTCATAGCATACCATGAAAAAAATAGTTATTAAATTAATATTGGCATTTATCATGTTTGAAGGAACCTCTTGTATAAACGATCCTATTATAATCAGTCCCGATCTGGCGTTTCGGGCGGAAGCTACTACAGGGGAGGGATCGATTTGGCATCCCGATCGTAATACACTTTTCTGGGTAGATATTGAAGGAAAGACGTTATATGAGTATATACCGGACTTGCAAAACTGCCGTTCATGGCAGTTCGACCGCATGGTCTCTACCGTCGTACCGGAAACGGACAGTACGGTAGTCGTCGCTTTACAAAACGAGATCATACGTGTAAACCTAACGGATGGGAACACGACATCTATCGCCCCAATCCCGGACAATAACGGGAAGATTCGTTGCAACGATGGAAAATGCGACCCGTCCGGACGCTTATGGATCGGCACCATGGGATTTGGCGCGCCTAAAGGGGCTGCCAGCCTTTATTGTGTATGGGCAGACGGAACCGTCGAAACTAAGTTGACAAAAGTCACGATCTCCAATGGGATCGTATGGTCCGCCAACAAGAAATACATGTATTACAACGACACACCTACCCGTAAGATCATACGTTTCCGGTATGACGATAGCTCCGGTGACATATTGTACGATGGCGTAGCCGTAAATATACCCGAGGGCACCGGCTCCCCGGATGGAATGACGATAGATTGCAACGACAACCTTTGGGTGGCTCAATGGGGAGGTGGCGGTGTTTATTGTTACAATCCCTATACCGGCGACCTGTTGACAAAAATTGTCGTACCGGCCCCCCACGTAGCGTCATGCGCTTTTGGAGGGAATAAGCTCGACACTCTTTATATAACGACCGCCCGTGCCGGATTGAGCAAGGAACAGCTTGAGGAATATCCACTAAGCGGTAGCGTATTCTGTTGCAAGCCCGGAGCGAAAGGGGTGCCGGCGAATTTTTTTCATTAATAATCCGTATTTTTGGTTATAAAGTAGCATAATCGTAAACCAAATATCAATTTAAATTGTTTACTTTGTAGACATAGCATGCAAAATAGAGGCATACTCCTGTCTCCACATCTAACAAATGCTAATAATTATACAGAATGGCAAAGAATAAACCTGCAAAAAAAGATAACAAAGAGAAAAAAGGCAAAAAGGACAAAGGATCTGGTAAACGTATGAAAAAAGAAGCGATGATTCAAGCTATCATTTCCGTATTCCAATCCTCTCCCAAGGAACCTTTCAACTATAAACAAATCAGCAAGATCATCGGAGTCGAGAACCAAGTGCAGAAATTGCAGGTGGTAGACATCCTGTATGACTTGTCCGCCGAGGATATCATCACCGAGATCGACCGTGGCCGTTACCGTCTCAACGGATTGGGCACCCTAGCCATAGGAACTTTCGCACGCCGTAGCAATGGAAAGAATTCTTTCATCCCCGAAGACGGAGGTACGCCGGTATTTATCGCCGAACGTAATTCCGGGCATGCCATGGATGGCGACAAGGTGAAAGTACAGCTTTTCGCCAAACGTAAAGGTGCCGAGCCGGAAGGTGAGGTCGTGGAAATCCTTGAGAGCAAGGAGCGTACTTTCGTAGGTAAACTTCAAGTAGCTAAAGGCTTTGCCTTCTTGATTACGGAAAACAAGACGTTGGCTAACGATATTTTCATCCCTAAGGATAAACTGAAAGGGGGCAAGAACGGCGACAAAGCGATCGTACGTATCGTGGAATGGCCGGATGAAGCCAAGAATCCACTGGGTGAGGTCATCGATATATTAGGTATCGCCGGACAGAATACCGCCGAGATGCACGCGATCCTTGCCGAATTCGGATTGCCTTACAAATATCCTTCCTCGGTAGAGAAAGCGGCGGATAAGATCCCGGAAGCGATCTCTCCGGAGGAAATTGAGAACCGGGAGGATTTCCGGGGGATAACAACCTTCACGATCGACCCGAAGGACGCGAAAGACTTCGACGACGCCCTTTCCGCACGCCGTTTGGATAACGGGAACTGGGAGGTTGGCGTACATATCGCCGACGTAACACATTATGTGAAAACGGACGGTGTCATCGATAAAGAGGCGCAAAGCCGTGCGACTTCCGTTTATCTGGTAGACCGTACGATACCGATGCTTCCCGAGCGACTTTGCAACCAAATATGCTCTTTACGTCCCGACGAGGAAAAATTATGCTTCTCCGCTGTCTTCGAACTAAATAGCGATGCCGTGGTACAAAACTCCCGGATCTGCCGCACGATCATCAAGAGCGACCGCCGCTTTACCTATGAGGAGGCACAAGAGGTGATCGAAACCGGCGAGGGAGATTATAAAGAGGAGATTCTAGCCTTGAACGACCTTGCCAAGAAATTGCGGGAACGCCGTTTCAAGAGTGGCGCTATCAACTTCGACCGCTATGAGGTCAAATTCGAGATCGACGAACAAGGGAAACCGGTCCGTGTTTATTTCAAGGTTTCAAAAGACGCTAACAAGTTAATCGAGGAGTTCATGCTATTGGCAAACCGTACCGTAGCCGAGTTCGTGGGCCGTCCTCCTAAAGGAAAGACTAAGAAGACATTTGTTTATCGTATCCATGAGCTTCCGGACCCAGATAAAATGGAGAATTTCGCCTCTTTTATCCGTCGCTTCGGCTATAAGTTGAAAACAGACGGCACGAAGACGGATGTCTCCAAAGGTATCAACTCCTTATTAGACAATGTACAAGGGAAGCCGGAAGAGAACTTGATCGAGACAGTGGCGATCCGTGCCATGCAAAAGGCCCGTTACTCCACGGAGAATATCGGCCACTATGGCTTGGCTTTCGAATACTATACGCACTTCACCTCTCCGATCCGCCGTTACCCGGACATGATGGTACACCGGTTGCTGGAACGTTACTTAGCCGGAGGCCGTAGCGTGATACAAAAGAAGTATGAGGAGCTGTGCGATCATTGTTCCAGCATGGAGCAAGTCGCCGCCAACGCAGAGCGTGCATCCATCAAATATAAGCAAGTAGAATTCATGCAGGATAAGCTCGGCATGGTATTCGACGGCGTTATCTCCGGTGTCACCGAATGGGGACTTTACGTAGAACTGAACGAGAATAAATGCGAGGGGCTTGTACCAATCCGTGATCTGGATGACGATTACTATGAGTTTGATGAGAAGAATTATTGTTTATTGGGCCGTCGCAAGAAACGTCAATATCGTTTGGGAGACCCTATCACTATCAAAGTAGCGCAAGCGAATCTGGAACGTAAGCAACTTGATTTCCAATTAGCGGAATAAGGCCTTTTTCAAAGTAAGTATAACTTCATCAGACAACGAAGTTATACTTACTTAGGCATTTTGATTATACTTACTAGGACAAGTAAGTATAATTTACTTTTTATCACCAATACATAAGTCCCAGCGCCCCACAAGCGATCAGCCCGATTCCCAACAACGCATAGAAGATACGTGCGCCGCCACGACCGAACCAGTTCACGAAAGTCATCGCCCCGCTGGTTTTAAAGTACCAATCAAAATTACAGATCGCCGCTACGATTGAGAACAATCCCAAAGCGATAAACAAGGATAAGATAAAGTATTCAGAAGGACCCATAGACTTACTTAACCTCTACAGTACGTGAACCGTCCGGATTCTCCGAGATCGTTACATCTACCACATCTCCGGGTAACAACTCATCTATTTTCTCCGGCCATTCGATAAAACATAAAGCTCCGCTATAGAAATAATCCTCTGTTCCGATATCCTCCGCCTCACTCAATTTATTGATCCGGTAAAAATCAAAATGATAAATCAATTCTCCCGTCGTATCGCTACGGTACTCATTGATAATAGCGAATGTGGGACTGTTGATCACATCCTCCACACCCAATTCCTCACAGATCGCCTTGATAAAGGTAGTCTTACCGGCCCCCATCGGACCATAGAAGGCAAAGACCGTACGATCATCCATCCCGGCGATAAACTCCTTAGCCGCCTCATGGATCTTATCCAAACTTTCTATTTTCAGTATGCTCATAGCATTCGTGTTTACAGTTTATATGGACTGCAAAGTTCGTGATATTTATGATATACGCAACTTTTCGGCATATTATCATTTCGGTTCCATCGTAATAAACGGCACCAACATCTCCTCCATCGAGATTCCTCCGTGCTGGAATGTATTTTTATAATAGGATACGTAGTAGTTATAATTATTCGGATAAGCGAAGAAATTCTCTCCGTAGGCGAAAATATACTTACTGCTTAGATTCGGGGAGGGAAGCCCTACTTTTTCCGGGTCCCGGATCTCGAATACCTCTTTCGGATTGTAGTTCAAGTTCTTGCCTACTTTATAGCGTAGATTGGTATTCGTGTTCTTATCGCCTATCACCTTGATCGGATTCGTTACCCGGATCGTCCCATGATCGGTCGTAACGATTACCTTAGCTCCCCGCTCAGCGATTCGTTTGAACAACTCAAGCGTAGAAGAGTGCTGGAACCATGATTTAGTCAAGCTGCGATAGGCCGCCTCGCTTTGCGCCAACTCACGGATCATCTTACTCTCCGTACGAGCATGCGAAAGCATATCCACGAAGTTCAGCACAATCACATTCAATTGATTACGAGTAAGAGAAGGGATCGTACCCAACAATTTCTCGCCATATTGAGAATCGTGTACTTTATTATATGAGAAGGTATATTTCTTACGGAATCGATCGATCTGGGTTTGAATCAATGGAGCCTCATTCAAATTCTTACCTTCCTCGCTCTCCTCATCCACCCACAAATCCGGAAACATCTGCTCTATTTGCGAAGGCATCAAGCCCGAGAATATGGAGTTGCGGGCATATTGCGTGGCGGTTGGCAGTATGCTATAATACAAGCTCTCGTCAAACGTAAAATACTCAGTAAGCAATTCTTTTACCACCCGCCATTGATCCAGCCGGAAATTATCGATCAATATAAAGAAAACCTTCTCGTCATTATCCAACATTGGGAAGACTTTCTTCTTAAACAGGTCGGGGCTCATCAACGGGCGATCGACCGGATTCTGTATCCAGTCCACATAATTCTTCTTCACGAATTTGGCAAAAGCGTTATTGGCCTCTTCCTTCTGCATACGGAGCATATCTGTCATTGCCACTTGGCTGCTTTCCAGTTCCAGTTCCCAGTACACCAATTTCTTATAGACCTCCATCCAGTCGTCTGTGGTCAAGGAATCATTGATTTGCATACCGATACGACCGAATTCCTGCTGATAACCCACCGTGGTCGTCTCGGAGATAATCACGTTCTTATGGACATTCTTCTTGATAGAGAGAAGCAATTGGTTTGGATTTACCGGTTTGATCAAATAATCCGCGATCTTATTTCCGATCGCCTGATTCATGATACTTTCCTCCTCACTTTTAGTCACCATCACGACCGGCACATTCGGAGCGATCTCCTTGATATGCGACAGCGTCTCCAACCCTGTCAAGCCGGGCATATTCTCATCGAGAAAAATAATATCAAACGATTGTTCCTTACAGCAGTCAATAGCGTCTTGCCCGCTCACCACCGGAACGACCTCATACCCTTTGTCCTGCAAGAACAAGATATGCGGTTTCAACAAATCAATCTCGTCATCCGCCCAAAGTACTCTGTCTTTCTTCGCTGCCATATGCTTACCTAGTTTATTTACAAAAATATCGATAATCCTTCATATAACAACGGATTATAGAGATGTTTCGTATATAGGATGATTTTTAACATATTAAGAAGCCAATATCTCACCATTCTGGGAATGGCAGAGAGACTGGTTCAAAAAACTTTTACTTTTCATCAAAACACGTACGTGTTTGGAGTAAAACATGCACATGTTTATAAAAAGCTATTTATCAACGAATTAAACAAGCAGTTTCAAATAAGACTTATTGTTAATTATCGAAGTGTTAAGTGAATAACTTACGGCTTGTCAAGCCACAAGCTTACGAGTTAGGAAGTGATAAGTTATTCACTTGGGAAACTTTATTCTAGTGGTTTAGCGCAGGTCTAAACAATCTCCCAACAATCCAGATTCCGATCCTCTTTACTAAAGGAAACACCTATTTTCACCAGTTCACGCCCATCAGCCTCATAAGGCAGCAGATAACCTTTCTCGTCAATCTGCCTCAAGGCATCTTTCACGGAACCGTCCAGCTTGAACTCAAAAACATAAATATAATCTTTCGTCTTTACTACCGCATCCGCACGTCCCTTCGCACCGCGCACCTTCGCATCACAGAATTGTCCCATCAATTTAAACACCAGATAAAACACTACTTGATAATGACACTCCGTTTTAGCCTTTAACTCATAAGGGAAATCAGCGAAAAAGGCTTTTAAACGAGTGAGGAAGGCATCCACATCTCCAGATCTCAATTCCCGAACAAACTTCCCGATATAAGAAAGACGAGGCTTCCGCCTCCACATCATCAATTAAAGTTCGAAGATCGTAGTTCCGCATTCCTATATCCATAAGACCTAATGATTTAATGCTTTTCACAAAGATATCCATTTTTCACCGCTCAATCTGTTCTTAACATCTTTTTTAGCCCAATACTGTTTTTCTATCCAAAAATTTCTACATTTGTCATCCAATCTACATTGAAAATGAAAGGAGATGATTTCAATAGTATCTATGAACGAAATTACCGACGGTCATTTCTGTTTACAAAATCATATGTACACGACGATATGGCGGCAGAAGATATCGTGGCAGAATCTCTCGTGAAATATTGGAGATTATCCCTATCACAAGAGGCAGAGACCTCAGAAACTCTTCTGCTAACCATATTAAAAAACAAAGCCTTAGATTATTTACGACATAAAGTAATCCACGAATCCGCCATTGAAAACATCATGGAACTTAATGATCGTGAACTCAATATTCGTATATCGACACTTGAAGCATGTGATCCAGAAGAAATATTCTCTCACGAAATACAAACCATCATACACAATACACTACAATCATTGCCCGAGCAAACCCGCCGGATATTCGAGATGAGTCGTTTCGAGAATAAAACCGTGAAAGAAATAGCGGAAGAGACCAACATTACTGCAAAAGGAGTAGAATATCATATAACTAAGGCATTAAAGGTATTACGTATCAACCTAAAAGATTACCTGCCCTTATTTTATTTTCTTTTTTCTTAATTTTTTTCGCTTTTCCACTAGGGATCTACCTCATTGTATCGTTTTTATAATACAAAGCGAAATTAATAGATATTCATGGAGCAATTACTACAACGATATATAAGAGGTGAGGTTTCCGAAGAAGAGAGACTGAAAGTAGCGTCATGGTTGGACGAAAGCCCGGAGAATATGCGTGAATTTCTAGCTTTGCGCAAATTATATGATCTCTCACTTTGGCAAAGTGATACAAACGAGAAATATTCCGTTAGAAAGAGACATTTCTCAATACAAAAAATAACTATCGAGCTCTTAAAGATCGCAGCCATCTTTTTGGTTGGTTTTTGGGGTAGTAAACAACTATTGACACAACAACCAGACAAGGCACAAATGCAAACTATTCATGTACCAGCCGGACAACGGGCAGAGGTCACCTTGGCCGATGGTACACATGTATGGCTAAACTCTCGCTCAACCCTAAAATTTTCTGAACAATTCAGCGCAAACACTCGCAACGTGGAATTAGACGGCGAAGGCTACTTCTCCGTCCAGCACAATGAAAAAAGTCCATTTACCGTGCAAACTCCAAAGTATACAATCCAAGTATTGGGGACTGAATTTAATGTAAAAGCCTATCACAACAGCCCATTGTTTGAAACTGCCCTTATAAAAGGAAGTGTAGAAATAACTTCACCGGAGTTATCTCAAAGTCTTCGTCTAAAACCTGATGAGATCGCCGTAGCCAACAATGGAAGACTAGAAACATCTCACATCTCGGATTACAACTATTTCAAGTGGAAAGAGGGCCTATTTTGTTTTGAAAATGAATCGATCCAAGATCTAATAGACAAGTTACAACTTTATTACGATATCCAGATAGACGTACAACGCCCATCCCTACTCCAGTATCGTTACTCCGGTAAGTTTAGGATTAAGGATGGAGTCGAACATGTGCTAAAAGTACTTCAATTAAAACATAAGTTTACTTATACGAAGAATGAGGAAGAGAATTTGATTATAATAAAATAAACACATTTATTCACTACTTAAATCAATATGCCTATGAAACAGAAAAGTCGATAAATTCAATCGGTATGAAAAACCGGGAAATGTTGCAGCATCTCCCGGCAGAAGTCAGCACCGAATTATCCTTAAATTATTTAGTACTAACATTAAAACATCACAAATGTATGGAAAATAAAATATTTCGAGTCATGAAGTTAGCCTTAACAACACTATTTATTTTTACTACCGGATTATTAGCTTCTGTTCGCTCACAAAATATGCGTATAGACTTTATACTAAATAACGCTAAAACGTACAATATTCTGGAGGAGATTGAAAAACAGACAGACTATCTTTTCATTTACAACGTTGAAGAAGTGGATCTTGAACGAAGAATCTCAATTACAGCCTCCAACCAAACTGTAACGGAGATTTTGTCCAATATCTTCAAGAATACAGACACGATCTATAAGATAGAAGGGAAGAACATCTTTCTGATGAGAAAAGAGGTAAATAGAGATTCATCTCCCCAACAAAGTAAAAAAGGAATTACAGGAACTGTAATTGATAAAAATGGAGAACCTATCATAGGAGCCAACGTTCTCATAAAAGGGACCTCTATCGGAACCATTACAGACTTTAATGGAAAATATACACTGGAAGTTCCAGAAAACGCTATTATCCAAATTTCATACATCGGGTATTTGAGTCAAGATATCAATGTAAACGGCAAGAAAGAAATAACTGTTCGTTTAGCGGAAGATACACAAAGTTTAGATGAAGTAGTCGTTGTTGGCTATGGTACTCAAAAAAAAGGAGAAGTCGCAAGTGCAATCTCTTCTATCAAATCCGAAAATTTCATCAAAACACCGTCTACCGACCCAGCCCAACTTATTAAAGGACAAGTACCGGGTTTAAGCATCATCACACCAGACGCAAATCCAACATCTACATCCGAAATTTCTCTTAGGGGAATCACAACCCTAAAAGCCAGCGCAAGCCCACTCGTTTTGATTGATGGTATTCCAGGAGACTTAAATTCAGTTTCACCTGATGACATTCAACAAATAGACGTATTAAAAGACGGCTCTGCCGCAGCGATCTACGGAACACGTGGAACAAATGGCGTAATTCTGATCACGACTAAAAACACCTTAGGAGAAATGCCAACAGAGGTGGACGTGAACGCATATATATCCACACAACAAATAATAAAAAGACTGCCTTTTATGAATGCGGACGAATACCGTCAACGAGTTAAAGAAGGAGTAGCCGGGGCTCAAGACGATGGTGCTACAACCGACTGGCTAGACCAAGTAACCCGTACCCCATTTACTCAAATTTACAACATCAGCTTACGAGGTGGTAGTCGTACAACAAATTATGTAGCTAGTTTTGAATATAGGGGGTTAAATGGATTAATCAAGCGAACCAACAACCAGATGTATTATCCCCGTATTGAAATTACACATCGTATGTTCAACAATAAATTAAAATTAAACGCTAGTTTAAGCGGATATAAGCAAAGTTATTTCTCTGGCTCGGATGGAGGAAGTTATAACAGCGAGGTTTACAGGAATGCTCTGATATACAATCCAACAACACCTGTCTATAATGCAGAGGGAAAATATTCGGAAAGTACCAAAAACGAATATTATAATCCTGTCGCTATGCTAAATGAGGTTGAAGGAGAAAATCAAGCTACAAATTTGAGGATGTTTGGAAATATCACTTACACTCCAATAGAAGGCTTGGACATTAAATATCTCGTTTCTTCCAACACTTATAATCAAACACGAGGTTATTACGAGACGCAAAACCATAAATCTACATGGAGAGATGGGAAAAATGGTTACGCATCTCGCGGAACAACACGAAAAGCGCAAGATCTATCAGAGCTAACAGTTCAATGGAGGAAAACACTACTAGAAGACCATTCATTCACGCTATTGGCCGGTTATAGTTGGCAAAAGGATACATATCAAAATTATTATATGCAAAACTATGATTTTCCATCTGACGATTACACATACAATAATATGGAAACCGGACAAGCCTTAAAAGATGGCAAAGCCACGGAATTCTCAGAAGCAAACGAAAGTAGGCTGATTGGTTATTTCGGCCGTTTAAACTACAGTTACAAGGGTAAATACATGCTAGCTGCCAGTATTCGTCACGAAGGATCCACCAAATTTGGCGCAGATCATAAATGGGGAAATTTCCCCTCCGTATCCGGTGCATGGAATATTAAAGGCGAGAATTTCCTAAAAGATATAGAAGAACTATCCACCTTAAAATTACGTGCAGGTTTCGGTATAACCGGTACAGTTCCCGATGATCCCTATATGTCCTTAAACACATTGGATTTCGGCACATATGTATATTACAATGGGTTATATATAAAAACCATCCGCCCAGATTCTAACGCTAATCCAGATTTAAGATGGGAGAAAAAGAAAGAGGTTAACATTGGTATAGATTTCGGATTTCTGGATGATCGTATCAGCGGTAATATTGACTATTATAATCGTAAAACAGAGGATCTGCTATGGGATTATACCGTACCATCTCCACCTTATCTCTATTCTAGTATGGTGGCGAACGCAGGTTCTATGAGAAATTCAGGTATCGAGGTTGGTATAACCGCAATACCCATACAAACCAAAGATTTTCAATGGACAACCTCGACCAACTACTCAACAAATAAAAACAAGCTATTATCACTATCTAATGATCAGTTTATATCTAGTGGTTACTCAGATAAAGGTTCCACCGGAGAACCATTACAAACCACTACACATCGCATTCAAGAAGGTGAACCAATAGGTAATTTTTGGGGATACAAAACAATTGATATTGACGATAATGGACATTGGATCATAGAGGGAGCAGATGGTAACCCTAAACCAATCTCCGAGCAACAACCAACAGATAAACAGGTCATCGGAAACGGCTTACCTAAGCACTACCTTAATTGGAACAATTCTATCAGTTGGAAAGGTTTCGATTTTTCAGTAACTATGCGTGGAGCTTTCGGATTTGATATCTTGAATATGCCACGCTTACAATATGGGGCTCCTGTCATGCTAGCAAGAGGTAATGTACTAAACGAGGCATTCGACACAAAATTTGGCAACTCTCCTTTGGCGATAGATCAGGAACTTCAATATGTAAGCTACTACATCGAAAAAGGCAACTACTGGAAAATAGATAATATAACCCTCGGTTATACATTCAATTTCAATACATGGATTAAACGGTTAAGGATATATGGGACAGTCTCTAACTTAGCCACCATCACTGGATATTCAGGAATCGATCCTGAGGTCAGTTTAAGTGGTTTGACTCCTGGCGTAGATAACAAAAACCGTTACCCGTCTACCCGAACTTACACATTTGGTGTTTCTATTAAATTTTAAATCGCAATAAATCATGAATACTTATATAAAAATTCTATTAGGCACTTGCTGCTCTTTTAGCATACTTTCTTGCAGCAACAATCTGGATGAGACCGTATATTCGAAAGTAACAGAACAAACATACAATTATACAGTAAACGCAGCAAGAAAAAGCAAGGTTGATGATAATACAGCAAAAATGCAGTCTATTAAGCAGTTAGGTGTTTAACTCATAATACTGCATAAGCTGAAAAAGGAGGTCCGCTAAAAGCTGCGAAAGACTTCAGTTCCCATATCGTTACTGATATAACAGGAACAAGAAACGGCACAACGGGTTCTATTTCAGTAATTTGCACAGTTTTTCATACCTGAGGACAACTCGCTTGATATTAACTTTGTAACGATCAAAAAAGTATGAAAACGAGTATGAGCAGATCGACCTTCAAAATCCTCTTCTACGTGAAGAAGGGCAGCGAGAGAGCCAACGGCTATCTCCCCCTGATGTGCCGTCTTACGGT